>Ga0228619_1000078_pt1 | contig 41327 bp, 36 predicted proteins | sample 22DmetaG_FD_190065 | JGI IMG/M metagenome (GOLD analysis project Ga0228619, IMG submission 190065) | Seawater microbial communities from Monterey Bay, California, United States - 22D | ecosystem: Environmental > Aquatic > Marine > Coastal | place: USA: California | collected 2016-10-12 | reverse complement strand
CGGGCGGGGTGGTCTGTGAGACAACGCTGGCTAAAATTCGTGCCGCTGGGCTGGATCCAGCAGGCTTGCTCGACAACAATGATGCCTATCCCGCGCTTGCGGCGGCGGGTGGCTTGCATATCACCGGCGCAACCGGCACCAATGTGGCAGATCTTGGCATCCTAATTCGCAGCTGACCGTTGCGGGAGGCTGTAACACTCAACCCATGACTTGGAGTTTTTTATGCGTATTTACCTGTCCGGCGAAATTCATACCGATTGGCGCGATGAAATCATTGCCGCCTGCGGGGATCTGAACCTCTCCTTTGACGGGCCAGTGACAGATCATGCCGCTAGTGATGACTGTGGTGTCGAAATCTTGGGGGCGGAGCCGAATAAATTTTGGCATGACCGCAAAGGCGCGCAGCTCAATGCCATTCGCACCCGCACCGGTATCGAGCAAGCCGATGTCGTCGTTGTGCGGTTTGGAGAGAAATACAAGCAATGGAACGCTGCATTTGATGCCGGATATGCGGCTGCGCTGGGCAAACCTCTTATTGTTATGCATCAAGACGCGCACCAGCACGCGTTGAAAGAAGTGGATGCGGCGGCCCTGGTCGTGGCGCAAACTCCGCTCCAAGTGGCCGATGCGCTGCGTTATGTGATGACGGGTGCATTGCCGAAGTAACCAGATTTGCGCAGTACCTGTTCCGGCTGGCGCTCCGATACTTCGCAGCTCAGATGTTCAGCGGCGGTATAGCTGCGCCATAAAGCCAATCATTGCGCCTGTGTACCAGCGAAGGGGTCAGCTGGCCGGCCAACCAAATTGGCGCATAGCTCATCATCTGTGCCCCGCGGCTGGATTTGTGAAACAGCTGTAGGTTTTCCGCCGAGACCCGCTGGACTTTGCTGGTGCGCGCGATGCGCTGTGCATAGTGCCGGGCGCAGGCGGCGGGGATATTGGCGCCCTCAGCTGCGCCTAGTGTGCGTGCCAGGTGGTAGCCATCCTCGAGCGATTGCACCGCGCCTTGGGCCATGGACGGCAACATTGGATGGGCCGCATCTCCAATCAGCACCACATGGCCGTCGTGCCATTGCGGCAAAGGGGCCCTGTCGAATAGGGCCCATTTGTGCAGCACCTCAGCTTGCTCCAATATCGCTGTGATCGGTGGTGCCCAGCCGTCGAAATCTGCCAGGGTTTCTTGCCGATCGCCAGTGCGGCTCCAACTCTCCTCGCGCCAGATCGTTTGCTCGACGATACCGACAAAATTTACCACATCACCCCCGCGCACATAGGTGGTAACGGCGTGTTTTTTGGGCCCGGCCCAGATGCAGCCAGAGGGAGGCGGGGCCAGAGCATCGAGCTGTGCTTTTGGCACCAAAGCACGCCAAGCATAATTTCCGGTGAAGCGCGGTGCATCTGGTCCATGCATCTGGTGACGAATCTTGGAGTGAATACCATCCGCTCCGATCACCAAATCCGCCTGAATGCGCTGGCCATTGGTCAAAATGACTTCGGCGCCGTCCTTACAGGGTGCATAGCCGCGGACCGCGCATCCGGTTTGCACGGCGCCGCGCTGCAAGGCCTCCAGCCGCGCGAGTAAAGCTGTGATGAGATCGGCGCGATGCACCTGTATATAAGGCGCGCCCCAGCGCTGGGCGGCTGCGCCTTTCATGGGCAGGTAAAGGATTGGACGTCCTGAGATACCCATCCGAATTTCAATCGCTTCGGGTTCGAACAGCGCGGAATTGAGGCGCTCCATCACGCCAATGCGCTCGAGAATTTTAACGCCATTGGGGCTGACTTGCAGCCCGGCGCCAATCTCGGTGATCTGGGAGGCCTGCTCAAAGACTTGAACGTCCCAGCCAGTCAAGCTCAGGCTGATGGCGGCGCATAACCCACCAATACCGCCTCCAACGATTAGGGCCTGCCGGCGCATGGTTTTCATCCTTTCCTCGCAAAGGCGGCGATCTGCGGCCCCGCGGTATCGGTTCGGTTCGGATCTCCGCCTGCTCTAAATCAGCTCATCCACTGGCCGCCGTCCACATTATAGGTTTGTGATACAATGTAATCGGCTTCGGCGGAAGCTAAGAAAACCGCCATTCCACTGAGATCTGCCGGAACAGCAAAGCGGCCAGCTGGTACGCCAGCTTCGACCTCGGCTTTCTTTTGCCCCAGCGCCTTATCCTCCAATTGGGCAAACATTGCGTCCACATGCTCCCAATGTGCCCCATCTACCACGCCTGGAGCGATGGCATTCACATTGATACCGTATTTGATCAAGTTCAGACCCGCTGATTGGGTCATCGAAATCACCGCCGCTTTGGTGGCGCAATAGACCAAAACCAAGCTCTCGCCGCGCCTGCCGGCTTGAGAGGCCATATTGATGATTTTGCCCCCATGGCCTTGAGCAATCATCTGCCGGGCTGCTGCCTGCATGGTAAAGAGTGTACCGGCGACATTGACCGAAAACAGCCGCTCATAGCTTTCGCGGGTGATATCGACGGTTTGTGCAGCATCAAAGAGCGCTGCATTGTTTACAAGAATGTCGATTTTTCCACACTTGGCCACAACTTGAGCCAGCGCGGCATCAATGCTGAGTTGATCTGTCACATCCAGCGGCACCGCATAGGCGCCTTTGCCCAGTTCTGCCGCCGTGGCCTCTGCGGCGGCAAGATTGAGATCTGCGATGGCGACCGTTGCGCCTTCTTCCAGATATTTTTCTGCAAAACCGCGCCCTATGCCGCGGGCAGCGCCGGTTATGAGGGCGGATTTTCCGGTCAATCTGGTCATGTTTTAATCCTTTGTGATCTACGCCTGCGCCGCCAGAGTCTAACGACAGGGGGGGCGGGTATTTTAATGTTTTATTCGGGCTTGCCGGGTTTTGTGTTCCCTGTGACGGGATGGTTTGGCAAAGGCCGTTGCGTCAGGGCTATGACCGCACCCAAAAGCAACAGGCCTGATGCGCCCAGGAGGCTGATGCCAATGTCACCGGCCAGATCTCCCAATAGTCCCGCGGCATAGGGTCCAAGGGTCTGCGCCACCGCAAAGACAACGGTGAAGAGGCTGATGGCCGCGCCCCAGCTGTGCGCAGGCAGGTTTTGGCGGGTAAAATTGGTCACTGCGCTGGGGGCCATAAAGACAGAAAGGCCAAAAATTACCGCTGCGAGCAATAAGGAGAGATTGCCCGGAAATAGCACCGGAAGCGCGGATCCCAAAGCGATGCAGCTTAAGATCATGGCCAATGGCAGGCCCGAGGCATGGCGCGCCAGAATGGGACGCCAGACCAGAGGTGACATACAGATGCACAGGCCCAGCAATATCCACACCGCCGCGATGAATGTCGCACTGGCCGCCTGCTGGGTCATCCAGGCTGATAAAAATGTTAAAAACACGATGTAGCCCAATCCAAACCCAGCATATCCGGCCAATTGCGCCCAAATTTGGGAGACCGGAAGGGGCTTTGCAGCCTCCGCTCGCTTAGGTGCTGGGCTCTTGAGCTTTGCAGCTGACCACAGGCACAGCGGCAAAAAGAGCAGGCAAATCGCTGCGATGATGACCCAGGCTAAGGGCCAGTGATCGGCACCGTAATGCTCTAAAAACAGCGGCAGGCTCGCTCCGGATAAAACAATCGCCAGGCCGCCGCCGGTTCCAAATACGATGGCAATGGCCATGGCATTGCGGCGCGGGTCAGTTGGAAACAGGCCAGCGGCTAAGACGCCGGCGGTGGAAAACGAAAGAGCGCCAAAAAAACCAACCAAAATGCGCCAAAGAGTTTGCCACCAAAGCTCTGCGCTCAATCCGGTCGCCAGCAACGCCAGGTTGGTGGTGACCAATCCAAAGGAGAAAAGAGATGTTGCTGAATATCTCCCGATCATGAGCATCGTCAAAATCGCGCCTGCGATATAGCCCAGAGCATTGGCTGTGTTGAGCCATCCGGCTTGGGCGTAGTTCCATCCCAAATCCGACTGCATCGCTGGCAGTATCAGCCCATAGGAAAATCGGGCAAAGCCATTGGTGACCGTCACGCCCAGTGCCAGTCCTGCGAGCACCAACCACGGCCGTTTTTGTGCTTGTGTCACCTGGATGTATTCCTATGTCTCGTCGCGCAATGGACCTTCGGGTGCGCGCAGAACTTTGCCCTCTTCCCGCGAGGCTAGGCGATTGAGCCGGCCGGGTCCAGCGGCACCTGAGCAGAAACAAATTGCCAAAGCCAGGGCTGCACCCTAGGTTTTGCATAAAATGCCGACAGGCCGAACATCTGGGAGAGTGATATGCCGCAAACAGCAGATAGCAACCGCCGCGTGGTTCTCGCCGAGCGGCCCCATGGCCTGCCGGACGCCAAGACCTTGCAGGTGCAGCATAGCGAGGTGCCGACAGCCGGTGCAGGTCAGATGCTGCTGCGCACACGTTACCTATCGCTTGACCCCTATATGCGTGGGCGCATGAATGACGCGAAATCCTATGCTGAGCCGGTCAAATTGGGCGAGGTCATGACAGGGCAGGTGGTGGCAGAAGTCATGCAGAGCAATTGTGACGGATATATGCCCGGCGATCATGTTTTGGCAGCAAGCGGCTGGCAAGACTACGCGCTGAGCGATGGCACAGATCTGCGCAACCTTGGCCAAGCGCCGCAAAATCCGTCATGGTATTTGGGTATTTTGGGGATGCCGGCTTACACGGCTTATGCCGGTTTGCTTGAAATTGGCGCGCCGCAGCCCGGAGAGACCGTGGTCGTGGCTGCGGCCTCTGGTCCGGTGGGCGCAACCGTGGGGCAAATCGCCAAGATCAAGGGCTGCCGCGTGGTTGGGATCGCTGGCGGTGCGGAAAAATGCGCACATGTGGTTGAAAATTTGGGCTTCGACGCATGTTTGGATCATAAATCTGACAATTTCGCAGCTGAACTCAAGGAAGCCTGTCCCAAGGGCGTGGATATTTACTTCGAAAATGTGGGTGGCAAGGTGCTCTATGCGGTGCTGCCGCTGTTGAATGCTTTTGCGCGCATGCCCGTTTGCGGTGTGGTGTCCTGGTACAACCTAGCGGGTTTGCCAGAAGGGCCTGACTTCGGACCGGCGATCATGGGTACGATCTTGCGCATGAAGGTGAAAGTGCAAGGATTCATCATCTACGACAGCTTTCCACCCAGCCTGTTTAAGGCGTTCATTCGGGATATGACCCTGTGGCTCGAGAGCGGGGAGGTGAAATATAAAGAGCAAATAATCAATGGTCTGGAGCACGCCCCCGCAGCGCTCAATGACCTGCTTGTTGGCAATAGCTTTGGCAAAATGGTGGTGAAAGTGGCCTAGCTGCGCATGGGGCAGGCTCTCTTGTTGTTGCCGCAGAGTTCAGATAACTTACAGCGCGAAACCCACCCAACTCGAAGTGAAGTAAGTGTCTGAAAGTAAACAAAAGATCCTGAAATCATCCGCTCGCCTCTCGGTGGCACCGATGATGGCTTGGACCGATCGTCATTGTCGGGTGTTTCATCGGATGATCTCGCGGGAGGTTTTGCTCTATACCGAGATGGTGACCGCACCGGCTTTGGTGCTGGGCGGGGCGCTTCGCTTGTTGGATTTTAGTCCTGAAGAGCAACCGGTCGCTTTACAGCTGGGCGGGTCGAACCCCGAACAATTGGCCAAGGCCACGGCGCTGGGCGCGGCCCATGGCTATGGGGAGATTAACCTCAATCTTGGATGCCCGTCGGATCGCGTGCAATCGGGACGCTTTGGCGCTGTTTTGATGACGGAGCCAGATCTTGTGCGCGCCTGTCTTGAGGCGATGCAGGCGGCGAGCGCGGCGGAGGTGACAGTGAAGTGCCGCATTGGTGTGGATGACCAGCAGGTTGAGGACAGCCTGCCAGCGTTTTTATCCATGATTGAGAGCACCGGCGTGTCGCGGGTCATCATACATGCCCGCAAGGCTTGGTTGCAGGGGCTCAGCCCGAAAGAAAACCGGGATATCCCGCCGCTGGACTATGATCTGGTTCTCAGGATGAAACAGATGTTCCCTGGCCTCCATCTCAGCTTGAATGGGGGTGTGGAGCATCTGCCGGATGCCTGCGCCCATCTTGAGGCGGGGCTTGACGGGGTGATGATTGGTCGGGCGGCCTATCATACGCCCTATGAGATTTTATCACGGGCCGATTGTGACGTATTTCGCAGCAGCAAGGGGCCTGCGCCAGAAGCACAGAGCATTGCAGAGCAGATGATCCCCTATATGGAAGCCCATTTGCAGCAAGGTGGACGGTTGCATCAGATCACGCGGCATATGTTTGGCTTGTTTGCCGGGCAGCCCGGCGCGCGGCATTGGCGACGACGCCTGTCCGAGCTGGGTGCGCAGCAGGATGCTCAGATCGCCGATTATCGGCTTTTGTTAAACGAACGCGCCGCGCTGTTGCAGCGTCACGCAGAATTGGATCTCAATTGATGGATATACCCACCCTTCTACCGGTGCTTGCAAGTTTGATCGCAATCGGCGGCTTCGCTGAATTTTTGGCAGGGTTGCTGGGCGTGGGCGGTGGTATCGTGTTGGTGCCAGCATTTTTTTATGCCTTTCAATCCTTCGGATATGACGGTTCTCAGCTCATGCAGGTCTGTTTGGCGACCTCTTTGGCGACCATTATTGTGACCTCCATCCGCTCCATGCAAAGTCACCACAAAAAAGGCGCAGTGGATTGGCTGATCTTGCGCCAATGGGCACCGGGTATCGCTGTGGAAGCGCTTTTTGGCGTGGCCTTGGCAGCCAATTTGCAATCGCAGATCTTGCAGCTGATTTTCGGGGGTTTGGGGGCGATTATTGGGCTGTATTTGGCATTTGGCCGGCAATCTTGGAGCATTGGCGCCGCCCTGCCCACCGGCCTGTGGCGCATTGTGACCGCGCCGCTTTTGGGCGGGCTGTCGGTATTGCTTGGGATCGGTGGCGGCTCGCTTGGTGTGCCGTTTATGACCTTGCACCGCGTACCCATTCACCGGGCGGTCGCAACGGCGGCGGGCTTTGGGCTGGCCATCGCTGTGCCCTCGGCTTTGGCTTGGCTGTTTGTGTCGGTTGACTCGCCGCGCCTGCCTTGGACCTTCGGCGCGGTGAACCTTCCGGCATTTTTCGTGATCATTCCGATGACTTTCATTTTCGCTCCCATTGGTGCCAATGTGGCGCATCGCATGAATGCAGGGCCACTCAAGCGCCTGTTTGGGGTATTTTTGCTCCTGGTGGCGACCAATATGGTGCGCAGTGCCCTATGGGGGTAGCGGCCCATATCGAGGACCTTCGGACGGCCGGTTGGACCAAGTTTTCGGTCGATGCTCATCTTGAAGCCTGGGTGGCACATGTGGCTCCCATCGCTGCTGCGCTGTCGCAAAATCCGGCCCATCGGGCCGAATGGCTCCGCCATGGGGGCACCTGGTTCGCTGGGGTAAATATTTTGGCCAATGATGCACGCGGCCGCCTAGAGCAGGGGCCTGATCTCGGCGGTATGGCTGTGGAGTGTCTCACTGCGCTGCATGGGCCAATGTCTCTGGATTTGGGCCAAATTTCTGTCACCTATCCGGGCTATCCGCTGTTTGATGGCCAGGAAAGTGCAGCCGCATATCGCTACCGGGTCAACCGCGCGGCCGCGCATGTGGATGGTCTTCTGGCTATCGGGCCAGAGCGCCGCCGTTTTCTGTGTGAACCGCATCAATATGTATTGGGCATCCCCTTGGGTGCTTGCAATGCCCAGGCCAGCCCGCTGGTGATTTGGGAGGGCAGTCACAGGATCATCCGCGCGGCTTTTAAATCTGTGTTGGACCATCTGCCGGTGGAGCAATGGGGATCTGTGGATCTGACGGAGGTCTATCACCAAGCCCGCAAAGATTGTTTTGAGCACTGTCCCCAGACGCGCATTCTTGCCCAGCCGGGCGCCTGCTATGTGCTACACCGCTTGGCTTTGCATGGCATTGCCCCCTGGGGACCGGGAGCAGAGGCTCCGCCAGAGGGGCGGGCTGTGGCGTATTTTCGGCCTCAGACAGAGGGCAACCTGGATGATTGGCTCAACGGTGCCTACTAGCGAGCTGTGCACAACAGAAGATCGCCGGCCTAAACAGTTCAACAGTTTACGGCGGCGGCGCTAAGCTTATCCAAGATTGGGCAGGCGGCTGGCGCGGCCCCCGCGGCGTTTTTGCACGCGCGGCGCCCGGTCGGGAAGGTCAGCCATGATCTCGCGCCGTTGCGTGGGGCTGAATTGAGACCAGCTGCCGATTTCCTCAATTGAGCGGTAACAGCCGATGCAGATCCGTTCTTTTGGATGAATGGAGCATAGCTTGATACAGGGGCTGTCTATCTCTTCTCTTTTCCAAATATCATCCATATGTTTCACCGTCAGCCCACCGTCCGAATATGTCGCGCACGATCTAGAGCGCCCTGCAAGATATAGCCTGCCGCAACGTGATCTATGACCTCGGCGCGACGCTTGCGAGACGTATCCGCCTCCAACAAGGCCCGCTCAGCAGCTACGGTTGATAGGCGTTCATCCCAATATCCAATCGGCAGATCAGTCAAACTCGCCAGATTGCGGCCAAAGGCGCGGGTGGATTGGCAACGCGGGCCTTCGGAGCCGTCCATATTGCGCGGCAGGCCCAAGATTATCGCGCCAATCTCTCGGTTTTCAATGACCGCCAGCAGCGCTTCGGCATCTTTTAAAAATTTCACCCGCCTAATGGTGTGCAAAGGGGTTGCGGAGCTGAGCAGGCGATCAGAGACGGCCACGCCAATCGTTTTTGTGCCCAGATCCAGCCCCATCCAAGAGCTGCCCGTCCGCGCCTGAGCCATTAGATCACCGATCTCCTCATGGATCATGGCCAGACACCTGCTGATTGCGCCGCGCCTTGTAAAATTTCGAGATCACCGGGACGGGCTGCGAAGACTCGCACGGCCTCATCAAAAATCTCCCTGGCACTTTCGGTCTCGCCCAAGACCCCATAGGCTTTGATCAATTGCGCCCAATCGGGGGCTGGCCCACCCTCCGTGGCGAGGCGATCGGCGAGGCCGGTTACCATGGAGGCAATCATCGCGCTGCGCTCTTCGGCGCTCATCTCTGCTGAAGATTGCACATCCGCGGCACTTGGGCCTTTCACAGCGGGTGGATCATATTTGACACCGGCGATTTGTGCCAAATCCGTGATGGTGCGCCGGATCAAGGGCATATAGGGGGCTGTTTCTGGCCCATCCTCCAGCAATTTGCGCCAAATACCAAAGGTACGATCGGGCCGTCCAATCGCGTCGAGATACAGACCCATGCGAAACAGGGCCAACTTATGGCCGGGCTCGCGCTGGAGGGTTTCGCGCAGGGCAATCTCTGCCTCACGGGAAATGTAGGTATCAGCCGCCATGATGAGCAATTCTGCATAGGCATACCATTCATCTGCGGTTGCCTCTGCCCCCTTGAGCTCCAAGACCCGCGCTTGGGCTTGATGGGCTTGGGCAAAATTGCCCAATCGCGACTCGGCTTTCGCCAAAAGCTCGTGGCCCTCGATATCCGATGGCCGCGCATCAAGAGCCGCGCGCAGCTCAGTCACCAATTGCACATAGTCAGGGTCAGACGGGGTGTTAGAGGCCGGCGCGCGCGCCTCTGCGGCCTCTTGGTCTAATCTGTCTGCCTGGAGCCTCTCGGACTGGGCATAGCGCTCTGCAATGGGGCTATCGGGCACGGAGGGTGCGCCGATTTGGCTATATAGGCCCGCTCCCAGCAGGCAGGCCAGAATGCTGCTGCCTGCAAAAGCCCATAAACCTCGACCCTCTGCGCTTGAATTGGGCTGATTGCGTGCTGCGCGCGCCGCTGAGATCATGCGGCGGCCAATCTCGGCGCGCATGGCGGCAAATTCCGCTTCGCGCAAAACACCTTTGGCCAAATCGCGTTCCAATCCACGCAATTGTTCGGCATAGACATCCACATCGCGCATAACAGGCAGGGCTGCGCGCTGGGCCTGTCGGAGCATCAAGCCACCGATGAGTAGAACCGCCAAAATAAATACTGCCGCAGAAAAGATCATTAACCACTCCTAAAAGTATCGATCGCCTTCCGCCGATGTCAGCGGTCTCTATCGCTCTATAATGGATCCATCAATGTCGCAATAATTTCACACAAGGACGCTGGTGAGGTGCAGTGTCGCGGTGTTTTAAGTGATAAGACGCGCAAGCACCCAAGGGGGATTCTAAAATGAAGCGAAATTCAGTCTTTGCTGTCGCGCGTGAGGCGCTGCGTCAACACAGCGGTTGGAGCCGCACCTGGGGCAATCCAGAGGCCAAAAAAGCCTATGACGTGGTGATTATTGGCGCAGGGGGGCACGGCCTGGCGACCGCCTATTATCTGGGCAAGAATTTCGGCATTACAAATGTGGCCGTGATTGAAAAAGGTTGGCTGGGCGGTGGCAACACAGGGCGCAACACAACAATTATCCGTTCCAATTACCTGCAAGACCCCTCGGCTGCGATTTATGAGAAGGCTCGGTCTTTATATGAGACAATGAGCCAGGATCTAAACTATAATGTGATGTTCAGCCCGCGCGGCGTGATGATGCTGGCGCAAACCCATCACGAAGTGCGCGGATATCAACGCACTGCCCATGCCAATTCCCTTCAAGGGGTGAAGACAGAATTCATCTCACCGGCGCGTGTCAAAGAGCTGTGTCCCATTATGAATATCGACGGGCCGCGCTATCCGGTTTTAGGGGCTTTGTGGCAAGCGCGCGGCGGCTCGGCGCGCCATGACGCGGTGGCTTGGGGCTATGCGCGGGCTTGCACCGATATGGGCATGCATATTTTGCAGAAAACTGAAGTGACCGGCATTACGCAATCTGCGGGAAATGTGACTGGGGTTGAGACCAGCCGCGGCCATATTGCCTGTAAGAAACTGGGAATGGTTGTGGCCGGGCATGCCTCGGTGGTGGCCAATATGGCGGGCTTTCAATTGCCCATCGAGTCTGTGCCGCTACAAGCTCTGGTCAGTGAACCGATCAAACCCTGTATGGATGTGGTCGTCATGGCCAATACGGTTCATGGCTATATGAGCCAATCAGACAAGGGCGAGATGGTGATTGGTGGCGGCACAGATGCCTATAATGCCTATACGCAACGCGGCTCATTTCATCATCTGGAAGAAACTGTGCGGGCCTTGATTGAAACCTTCCCCATGGTGTCGCGCTTGAAGATGCTGCGCCATTGGGGCGGCATTGTCGATGTCACGGGAGATCGCTCACCTATTTTGAGTAAAACCCCTTTGGGCAATACGTTTATCAACTGCGGCTGGGGCACGGGTGGGTTCAAAGCCATACCGGGTTCTGGTTGGGGCTTTGCAGAGCTTATGGCGAAGGGGAAAAGCCCGCTCACAGATCAATTTGGTCTCGACCGCTTCCGAGCTGGTCGGTTTATCGACGAAAGCGTTGCCGCAGGGGTGGCGCATTGATGGCCTATAAAATAGAGATCTTCCCCCGCATCACCTTTCTAAATACGACACAGGGAGCCTTGTCATGCTCATCCTAAATTGCCCATATTGCGGCTGCGACAAAGATGAAACGGAGCTGTCGGCTGGTGGGGAGGCGCATTTGAAGCGCTTCGGCCCTGGCGCTACTGACGCAGAGTTTGAGGGCTATTTGTTCGGCCGTGAGAACCCAAAGGGGCTGCATTTTGAGCGCTGGCGTTGTGCCTCTGGTTGCGGAAAATGGTTTCATGCTGCCCGCTGCACCGCCACGCTGGAAGTTTTTGGAACCTATAAGGCCCAGACCCTTGAGCCGCCTCAAAATATTAAGGATGCCATTAGCGCCAAACGGCCCGGATGGACTTGGAGGGGGTTCTCATGACCGTTGTCTCCTCACTGCATAAGCCCGGGCGATGCCGGCATAATTTCCGCAAAAATGGAGCGTCCCAATGAGCACCCGTCTTGCCAGCCATGGCCGGTTGATCAACCGCGCTAAAGCGCTTTCCTTCACCTTTAACGGCAAGGTTATGTCCGGCTTTGAGGGCGATACTTTGGCAGCCTCGCTTTTGGCCAATGATCAAATGCTGATGGGGCGATCTTTCAAATATCACCGCCCGCGCGGCGTTCTGGCCTCCGGAGGCGAAGAGCCCAATGCCTTGATTAACCTCGGGGTGGAGAGCGGGTTTGAACCCAATGCGCGCGCCACGACCACCGAGACATTTGCAGGTTTGACGGCCGCCTCCCAAAATCACTTTCCCGCGTTGGAATTTGACGTGGGTGCGATCAATTCGAAACTGTCGCGTTTCTTGCCGGCGGGTTTCTATTACAAGATGTTCATTCATCCGCGCTCCTTTTGGAAGCATATTTATGAGCCAATCATTCGCTACTCTGCGGGTCTGGGCAAAGCGCCAAAGGCGCGCGATCAAGACAGCTATGAGCATTATTATCACCATTGTGAGGTGATGGTTGTGGGCGGCGGAATTGCTGGGCTGCAAGCTGCGCGATCTGCGGCGGCGACCGGCGTTCGGGTGCTATTGGTTGAGCAAACCGCCCATTGGGGCGGCCGCGCGCCGGTGGATGGGGTTATGATTGAGGGTCTGGCGGCCGCAGATTGGGTTGCGCAAACTTTGGCGGAGCTTGCCGGGCGCGACAATGTTGTCATGCGCAATCGCACTCAAGGCTCTGGGGTCTATGACCACGGATATGCTTTGGCCTATGAGCGTGTTGCTGATCACACACCGGGTGACGGGCGGCCGCGCCATCGGTTATGGCGGGTGCGCTGTAAACAGATTGTAACCGCCACGGGCGCTATTGAACGGCCGCTGTCCTTTGCAGGCAATGATGTTCCTGGCGTGATGCTGGCCTCTGCCGTGCGCGATTATGTGGTGAATTTCGCGGTGTCTCCTGGTGATCGCACGGTGGTTGTCACCAATAATGATGACGCTTATCGCACAGCGCTTTGCTTGCGCGAGGCCGGTCTTGAGGTGCTGCTGATCGTTGATGCAAGGCCCGAAGGGGGCGGAGCGTTGATGGAGGCGGCGCAGGCCGCGGGCATCCGCGTGGCCCTGGGCCGCGGCATTGCCAAGGTGAAAGGCGGCAAAAGGGTGACCGGGGTGCAGATCTGTGCGCAGGCGGGTGAAGGCTCTGTGCTTGAAGAGGTCGCGTGTGACGTGGTGGCGATGTCCGGTGGCTGGTCGCCCGTGGTGCACCTGTGGTCCCATTGCGGCGGCAAGCTTATCTGGGATGCCGATCAGGCAATGTTCCGTCCCGATGGCAATCAACCACCCCTGGGGGCTGATGGAGCTGGATTTGTCAAAGTGGCGGGTTTGGCCAATGGGCATTTGCGCAGCGGGCCGGTGCTGGAGGATGCCGCAGAGCAAGGGCGGGCTGCGGCGCGCGCAGCTGGCGGCAAGGCCAAGAAAGTCGCCGTGCCTGCGGCGGAGGATGCCGAAGAGGCGGCGCTGTCACCGGTCTGGTTGATGCCGCAGGGCGCCAGCTATGCCTTGCGCTCGAAGGCTTGGCTTGATTTTCAAAACGATGTGAAGGTCAGCGATGTGCAATTGGCCGCCCAAGAAGGGTTTGAAAGCGTAGAACATGCCAAGCGATACACCACGCTTGGCATGGCGACAGATCAGGGTAAATTGAGCAATATCAACGGACTTGCGATCCTTTCTAAATCGCTCAACGCATCAATTCCAGATGTGGGCACGACAACCTTTCGCCCGCCTTATACGCCGATTTCCATGGCGTCTCTCGGCGGTGAAGCGCGGGGCGCCTTGTTTCAGCCCGTTCGCAAAACGCCGATGCATGCTTGGCACGACAGCCATGGGGCGGATTGGGAACCTGTGGGCGGCTGGCGCCGGCCCTATGCCTATCCGCGCGGCACGGAAACCGTTGCTCAGGCCGTTGAGCGAGAAGTGATCAATACCCGCGAAAAACTGGGGCTTCTGGATGCCTCCACCCTGGGTAAAATCATCGTCAAAGGCCCGGATGCGGGCAAATTCCTTGATATGATGTATACGAATATGATGTCGAACCTAAAGCCGGGACGCTGCCGCTATGGTCTTATGTGTAGCGAAAACGGCTTTTTGTCCGATGACGGTGTGGTGGCGCGCATTGATGAGCAAACTTGGCTGTGCCACACCACCTCAGGCGGCGCAGATCGCATTCACGCCCATATGGAAGAATGGCTGCAAACCGAATGGTGGGATTGGAAGGTTTGGGTCGTAAATGTCACTGAGCAATTGGCTCAGGTTGCGGTGGTCGGGCCGAATGCTCGAAAACTGCTGGAAAAACTTGGCGGTATGGATGTGTCGGCAGAGCGTTTGCCATTCATGGCTTGGGCCGATGGCACGATTGGCGGGATTGATTGCCGCGCCTATCGTATTTCTTTCTCTGGTGAGCTGTCTTATGAAATTGCCGTACCGTCCAATCAAGGTTTGGCCTTCTGGGAAATGCTCATAGATGCGGGCGCAGAGTTCGGCGCAATGCCCTATGGCACGGAATGTTTGCACATCATGCGGGCCGAGAAGGGCTTCATCATGATTGGCGATGAGACCGATGGCACGGTGATTCCGCAAGATCTGGGTCTCAACTGGGCCATTTCCAAGAAAAAGGATGATTTCCTTGGCAAGCGCGCGCAACAGCGTAGCTATATGGACAATCCTGATCGCTGGCAATTGGTGGGATTGGCGACTTTAGACGGCTCGGTGCTTGAAGATGGCGCCTATGCCATCGCAGAGGGCCGCAATGCGAATGGTCAAGGCAATACCCAAGGCCGTGTCACGTCAACCTATTATTCTCCAACCCTCGGCAAGGGCATTGCCATGGGGCTGGTTCATAAGGGACCGGAACGGATGGGCGAGGTGATTTCCTTTACAAAAATTGGCAACAGCCCCGTGCCGGCAAAAATTTTAAGCCCAGTGTTTTATGACCCAGAAGGGGAGAAAGCCAATGTCTGAGCGTGAATTTCAAGGCTATGTCACCATTCGCCAGAAGAGCGATCACAGCATGTTTACCCTGCGGGCCAGTCTGGCCTCGAGCAAGGTTAAGGCGGCATTGAAAACTTGCCTGGGCGTTGCGGTGCCTAAACGTGGAACCTATGCGCAGACCGGAGAGACTCTTTTGGCCTGGATGTCGCCGGATGAGCTTTTGATCATGGTGCCAAGAGCGGCGGGGCGCGCAAGCTTTGCAGCGTTGGAGCAGGCGTTGGACGGGTTGCATTATCTGCTGGCTGATGCGTCTGATGCCCGGGCCAGCTTTTCCATAGAAGGCAGTGCGGCCCGCGAGGTCGTGGCTAAGTTGGCACCCATGGATGTCTCGTCTGCGCAGTTTCCGATAGGCAGCTTTGCCAGAACACGCTTTGCCCAGGTTGCTGGCGCAATTTTCGTCGAGCAAGAGGATCACTTGAGCTTGATTTGTTTCCGATCGGTACAAGACTATGTGTTCGCACTTCTCTGCGGTGCGGCCAAGCCTGGGTCGGAAGTGCGGGCACAGAGTTAAGCCTATTTTTTGCCAATCTGGATCAAATAGCATTTTGTTCTGTACAAATTGCTTATATAGCCTGTGGCAGCACAGACCAATTCATCATTGAAAGGATCGCTGATATGGCTTTCACACTACCTGATCTTCCCTATGCACATGACGCTTTGGCTTCCAAAGGCATGTCCGCTGAGACATTAGAATTCCACCACGACCTGCACCACAACGCATATGTCACGAATGGCAACGCCGCCATCGCCGGCACTGAGTGGGAGGGCAAGTCGCTCGAAGAGATCATCGTGGGCACATATGACGCCTCCGCTGTGGCTCAAAACGGTATTTTCAACAACATCAGCCAATTGTGGAACCACAACCAGTTTTGGGAAATGATGGGCCCGGGCGAGAGCAAAATGCCCGCTGCGCTCGAGGCGGCTTTGGTTGAAAATTTCGGCTCAGTCGCAGATTTCAAATCCGCTTTCTCTGCGGCCGGTGCCGGTCAATTCGGTTCAGGCTGGTGCTGGCTGGTGAAAAACGCCGATGGCTCTTTGGCGGTGACAAAGACAGAAAACGGCGTGAACCCATTGTGCTTTGGTCAAACTGCGCTCTTGGGATGTGATGTCTGGGAGCATTCTTACTACATTGATTTCCGTAACAAGCGCCCGGTTTATCTGTCAAATTTCCTCGACAATCTGGTCAATTGGGAAAATGTTGCGGGTCGTCTGTAAGACCCAGGCGACAGTCTGAATGAGAATGGCCTGCTGAAGTTTTCTTAAGCAGGCCATTTTTTGTGGCGCGGATGGCATTCGCATATGAGGATAGGGCGGCATGACACAGTTCGCAAAAGGCACGCTTGCGATGGTTTTGGCCTGTCTCGCCTGGGGCTTGTCGCCGGTCTATTACGCGCTGTTCCAAGCCATAAGCCCAGCCGAGATCTTGGCGCATCGCACGCTTTGGTCTGTTGTGACTTTTGTCACTTTGCTCGTGCTCACCGGCCGGACAGGACATGCATTGCAAGTTGTCAAACAGCCGAAAACCATGGGCCTTATTCTCTTGGCTGGGGTGATGATTGCCATTAATTGGTATGTGTTCATTTTTTCGGTCAGCGTTGGGCGGGTTACGGAATCCTCTTTGGGCTACTACATCTTCCCACTCGTCATGGTTCTTTTGGGGTTTATGGCCTTTCGCGAAACCCTAACCGCGTTGCAATGGGTCGCGATCGCATTGGCCTGCGTGGCTGTGCTGGTGTTGACCATAGGCCTGGGTGCCGCGCCCTGGCTGGCTTTGATGATCTCTTTTAGCTTCGGGATTTATGGCCTGCTCAAGCGGATCATCAAAGTGGATTCCGTGGTCTCAGTGACCCTAGAGGTGGTGTTATTGCTGCCCTTTGCCTTGGCATATCTATATGCGTTTGCCGATCTTCCAGACACAAAAACCCTTTTGGCCTTGATGTTTTCGGGGCTGATTACCGCCGGGCCCCTTGTGCTCATGACTTACGCAACTCAGCGCGTGCCCATGGCAACTGTCGGATTGGTGCAATATCTCAACCCGATCTTGCAATATTTCTGTGCGATTGTGATTTTAGGCGAGGTGATCACGGGCTGGCATGTTATCGCCATTGCCCTGATCTGGATTGCCTTGGTCTTCTATTGGCTGGCGGTGTTTAGGGCAGAGCGCAAGACGGTCTCGATTTCATCCACCGTTTGAGCCACGCAAAATAAGCTCCGCAAATTGGCATCGGCGAATCCCGAGGCGATGACGTGATCGAGCATCGTGAGCATCGGTTGCCAATAGCCTTCGATATTGGCCACGATGATAGGCCGGTTGTGCAGGCCCAACTGTGCCCAGGTCAGGACTTCAAAAAATTCGTCCAATGAGCCCGCGCCACCTGGCAGCAACACCACTGCATCGCTGTTGATGAACATCAATTTCTTGCGGCTGTGCATATCGTCTGTGATAATGAATCGATCCACATCGCGCTTGCCGACTTCCGTTTGCATCAGATGCTCTGGAATGACGCCGAAAGTGGTCGAGCCAGCCGCCTGTGCGCTGTTGGCCACGGTCCCCATTAAGCCGATATCTCCTGCACCATAGACGAGGCGCCAGGTATTTTTTGCCAAGATGTCGCCTAAATCTCGGGCCGCCTGTTCAAAAGCGGGGTTGTTTCCCATGCGCGCACCACAAAAAACACAAATTGATTTCGACATATTAAGGAATTCCTTAGTTCTTGCTGGACAGGTTGGTTGTGACTGATAGCATAACACAGTGGCTTGGGGAATGCAGGTAAATGAGTGTGACCGATAAGAAAAAAGTGACCGAACCTTCGCGCAATACTGCGGCAATTATAGCTGGGGTGATAGGTCTGGTTCTGCTGTGGTGGTTCTATCCGCAAATTCGCGCCGCTGTTGATCCTCAAAATGAAGGTCCCACGGTTGAAGAGGCTGCGGCGCCCGCGTCCAATGATGCTGGGTCAGAGGCAGAGGCCGAGCCAGAGGCAGGGGCAGAGACGGGCGCCGAGAGCGATATTAAGGCAGAAAGCGACAATCCGCCTGCGCAAGATGCGGGCTCTGCGCCGGACCCTGCCGCGGCTGAGGCCGCGTCGGAGGAGACGGCGAACGATAGTCAAACTGCGGAGGCCGGCACGGATACGCCGGTCGAACCCTTAAGCAATAGCCTGTCCGCTCCAAAATTTGACGTGGTGCGCATTGAGGATGACGGCTCAGCGCTCATCGCCGGTCAAGCACAGGGTCGCGGCCATGTGATTTTAAGCGTGGATGGGGTTGAACAGCCAGAGGCACGAGCGGATTTGACTGGCAACGGGCAATTTGTCATTTTCGCCTTTCTTCAAGCGACTGCCGATCAACAGAGCCTGAAGCTACATCTCTATGCGCAGGATGGATCAGGTCCGGTTGTCTCGGTGCAAACTGTTTTTGTCGCGCCTGCACCGGTTGCCACCTCTGCCACAGACAGCACCCCTGCGCCTGTCGAGGAGGCGGTTGCAGCGTCGGAGAGTCTCGAGCCTGAGATTGAGGTACCGGCTGAAACTGAAACCACCGATGAAACCGAAACTGATATTGAAATTGAGACTGCTCAAACACAGACGGCCTCAACAGAGGTCCCTGCGGATGCTGCCCCCGCAACCGTCATTCTGGCTGATGAAGATGGCGTGCGCGTGTTGCAAGATAGAACGCCAAGCGCGGCCAATCCTGCGGTCACAATTGACACTATTTCCTATAGCTCTAATGGAGATGTGATTTTAGGGGGGCGGGGTCAAGCTGGCAATTTTGTTAGAATTTACCTTGATAATCAATCTATCGCTACAAGTAAGATCTCGGCAAATGGCTATTGGACCTTGGAGCTTAGCGATATTGAGCCTGGTATTTATACCCTGCGGGTTGATGAATTAAATGCAACAGGGGATGTGGTGTCGCGCGCGGAAACTCCGTTCAAACGCGAGGCAGCTGAAGAATTGGCCGAGTTGATGGCGCCAGAGACAGAGCCGGAGGAACCAAGCGTCGAAGTGCCGTCTCAGAGTGTCGCTGAAGCCCCAATCGTGCAAGCGGATGCGCCGCCCTCTGACGCGCCCGAACCCGCAGACGACACCGCGTCCGAAACGGCTGTGACGCAAGTAGAGGTGACCGTTCAAGCTGAAGTAGCGGGGCTCAATCCACAGGATGAGCGAAGCTCGGATGGGGAAACTGTGGCAATCGAGGCTCAACCGGCCGATACGGCATCCGTCTTGCGCTCGCCGTCACAGAAGTTCCGGGTTCGAACCGTCCAGCCGGGATCTACGCTCTGGGCCATCGCCAAAGAAAGCTACGGTGCCGGTATTGAGTATTTCAAAGTCTTTGAGGCCAATAAAGAACGTATCCGCGACCCAGACTTGATCTATCCGGGCCAGGTTTTTGAAATTCCAGACTGAGCGCTAAGGCGCCACTTAAATTAAAGGTAAGGAATCGTAATTTAGTGAAAAGTCTTGGCACCTCTGAGCAAGCCGAGGGGCGTCGGGTAGAGATTGGGGTTGTGCGGCGCGTCGTGCCCTATCTCTGGCCGGCGGGGCAGGCTTGGGTCAAATGGCGTGTTTTGATCGCTGTGGCTAGTTTGATCCTGGCCAAGCTCGTGGCTGTGGCGACGCCTATGATTCTTGGAGCTGCGGTGGATAGCCTGTCGGGGAAGGATGCGGGGTATTCTGTGTTTGTGTTGGGCGCCGGCGGTCTGACCATTGCTTACGGTGTGTCACGGGTCCTGGACAGCGGCTTTCAACAATTGCGGGATGTGGTCTTTGCCAAAGTGGGGCAGCGCGCGTTGCGGCGGGTCGGTCTCGAGACGTTTCAGCATATTCACAATATGTCTCTGCGCTATCACCTCAGTCGTAAGACTGGGGGGTTGAGCCGGGTCATGGAGCGTGGTGTCAAGGGCGTCGCGTTTTTGCTGCGGTTCTTATTGTTTTCAATTGGTCCCTTGCTCTTGCAATTGGTGCTGATCTCCGGCGCTCTGGCGGCTTTTTTTGATCTGCGCTATCTGCTGGTGATTGTTGTAGCGATTATCGCCTATGTATGGTTCACCGCTGTTGTGACCGAATGGCGGGTCAAAATTCGCAAGCAGATGAATGATCAAGACAATGATGCCAACCAAAAGGCGATTGATTCTCTGTTGAATTTTGAAACGGTGAAATATTTCGGTGCGGAATATCGAGAGGCGGCTCGTTACGATGCCGCCATGCAGGGATATGAAACGTCGGCGTTGAAGACCTCCTATTCGCTCGGGTTCATTAATATCGGGCAAGCGCTGATCATCAATACAGCCATGGTGGTTGTGATGCTTATGTCTGTGCAAGGTGTGGCGGATGGTATGATTAGTGTTGGTGGCTTTGTGGCTGTGAATGCCTATATCATGCAGGTGATGATGCCGCTGAACTTCTTGGGGTTCGTCTACCGAGAAATTCGTCAAGCGCTGGTTGATATGTCTGAAATGTTCAGCCTGTTGGAGCAACCGCCTGAGGTGCAAGATAAGCCAGGAGCCCCTCCTTTGCGTGTGGCGGGTGGACGGATTGAGTTTCGTGATGTGCATTTTGCCTATGATCCGGAACGGGCCATTCTCAAGGGTGTCGATCTCACGGTGGAGCCGGGCAAAACGCTGGCCATTGTGGGGCCGTCTGGCTCTGGAAAATCAACCATTGGCCGCTTGTTGTTCCGGTTTTATGACGTCAACGCTGGCGCGGTCTTGATTGACGGGCAGGATATTCGCGATGTGTCACAAAACAGCCTTCATAACGCCATTGGTGTTGTGCCGCAGGATACAGTTTTGTTTAACGACACTATTTATTACAACATCGCCTATGGCCGCGATGCGGCGACGCGAGCTGAGATTGAACAGGCCGCCAAGGCGGCGCAAATTCATGAGTTCGTGCAAAGTCTGCCCAATGGTTACGACACAATGGTCGGCGAACGGGGGCTTAAGCTCTCTGGTGGCGAGAAACAACGTGTTGGCATTGCCCGCAGCTTGTTGAAAAATCCGCCCATTTTATTATTGGATGAGGCGACTTCAGCGCTCGATACGCAAACGGAGCATGAAATCCAAGAAAGTCTGATTCAAATGGGGCAGGGGCGGACGGTGATGATCATCGCACATCGCTTGTCCACCGTCGTTCATGCGGATCGCATTGTTGTGCTTGAGCAGGGGCAAATTGTCGAATCCGGTAGCCATGAGGAGCTTTTGGCCCAAGAGGGGCGCTATTCCCATCTATGGCACCTACAGCTCTCGGAGGAGAGCTCCTAATGGTGGGTTTATCTTGGCGTGCTGCTGTCGATCAGATCTGCATCTTCCCAAGAAATTTCGCGCCCGCGGAGTTTTTTAGCGGAGCGGCCCAACCGTAAGTCTTCGCGAATGCGGCGCCCTTCGGCCGTCCATCCGCCGGCCCTTACGGCCGTTGCTGCCCCGTAGGCTCCTGCGACCATCCAGATCCGCAGCGCCAGCATTGCCGGGGTGAAAACCAATGTCAGCAAAGTTGCGATCCCGAGACCAAAGACCACCGCCGTGGCGAGTTGTTTCCACCACAAGGCCGTTGGCGCGTCGACCGTATAGCCGCCACTGATGAAATCGAGGCTGAGGCCAAACATCATGGGTGTGAGACCGGCCATAGTGGTTATGGTGGTGAGCAAGACCGGGCGAATACGCGCCTCTGCTGTGCGTGTGATGGCCTCCAGTCTCGGCATATAGGAGCTATATTCTTGGTAGGTATCAATCAACACAATGTTGTTATTCACCACAATCCCGGCCAAAGCGACAATCCCTGTACCGGTCATGATGATTGAGAAGGCTTGATCCATGACCAGCATCCCGATCAACACACCAGTGGTCGATAAAACCACCGCCAATAGAACCAAAACCGAGTTATAGATAGAGTTAAATTGCGCCAGCAATATGATGAACATCAGCCCCAAAGCACCCATAAAGGCGTTTTGCAAAAAGGCGCCGCTTTCGGCCTCATCTTCCTGATCGCCGGTCCATTCCCATTCAATGCCAGCGGGCAAGGGGGCGGTGTTCAACCAAGCTGTGATCTCTTCGATCCGTTCCGCTGGGGTCATACTGACCTCGCGGGTCGCGCCGTCATCATTTGTTATCATCTTCACCGAATCGCTGCGCACGCCCGCTTTCACATCGAAATAGCGCTGTTGATCCACGCGGGTGATTTGCCCCAGTTTGGCAACAGGTTTGCGAGAGATGAAGTTAGACAGCGGCATCAATCCTGTGGGTGTTCGGACTTTCAGCGTGTCAAGCGTTGACAGAACCCGGTCAGCTTCCGGCAGACGCACCCGGATGTCGATTTCTTCATCAGAGCTATCGACGCGCATAGTGTCGAGCAAAATGCCACGCGTGACCAATTGCACCATGGCGCCGACCGTCGCCACATCAGCCCCATAGCGCCCCGCTTCCTGCACATCCACATCAATTTGCCAGTCGATACCAGGCAGGGGCAGGGTGTCTTCAATGGAGATTAATCCTTCGGTCTGCTCAAATTTTTTCCGTGCAAGGGCTGTGGCCTTTACAAGCGTGTCCCAATCATCCCCCTTAAGACGAAGATGCACAGGTTTGGCAGATGCCGGCCCCATAGCGAGGTTGAGGATCTGACTGCGCACGCCGGCTATGCCATCGAGTTGCTCTTGCAAATTGTTTAATACGAAATTTCCACCGTATCCTTCCTCCACTTCCGAAGAGGTCCAGGGGATGAAACCAAAAATCTTGCTGGTTGTTTGGCTGGAGGGGCGATCTCCCCAGGGGATCAATTCGATCTGCGCTTGTCCGATGGTATCAAGTGGCGCACCCGCCCCGCCCGTATTGGCATTCAAACCGCCTTCACCGGCAAAGGCGAAAGTGCTTTGCACGCCGGGAGTGTTGAGGATGATGGTTTCGGCCTGTTTGAGCAGGTCATCTTTTTCTTGCAGTGATAGATTGCCGCGCGCCTGAATATAGACAATGGCCTGCTCAGGCTCTGTTGCGACAAAAAATTCTACGCCTTTGTTGTTTTCACCAAAATACTGGAATGTGGTGATAACAAAGAAGGCCACGCCAACCAACGAAACGATGGGCATGACCGGGTTTCCGGTGATGAATTTGATAAAATAGCCAAAAGCAGTGCGCTGATGCCCGCCTTTAATCCGTGCTTTATTGATGCGCAATTCAACAGCGCCCATGACGATCGAGGTCACCACCGCGCCCGCCAAAAACAGGCCAATGCCCAGAGCGGTTCCGCCAAACCCTTCGGGAGCTTGTCCGCCAAACAGATAGCCAGGGTTCAACAGCTGCATCGCGCCCACAAACAGCCCATAGAGGGAGACTGGCACCAGAGCGGCCCGGAAGACGAGGGGTAGGCGCCGCAGCTTGTCAGAGGCTGTGCCGAACTTCTGGCTCAAAGAACCTGATACACCGCCCAAAACTGGCAGGTAGATCAGCGCGACGACCAGCGAAGCGGATAGCACGAAAATCAATGTGACCGGCAGCATACCCATAAATTGCCCCGGCACGCCTGGCCAAAAGAGCATAGGCAGGAAGGCGCAGAGGGTTGTGGCGGTTGAGGAGACAATGGGCCAGAACATGCGTTTCGCAGCATCGCCATAGGCCTGCATCGGACCCGCGCCCTCAGAAATTCGTTTATCTGCGTATTCGACCACCACAATGGCCCCGTCGACCAACATGCCCACGGCCAAAATGAGTCCAAACATGACGATATTTGAAATCGAAATTCCCATAACCGCCAAAAAAGCAAAGCAGAGCAAAAATGACGTGGGGATGGCAAACCCAACCAAAAAGGCCGGACGCGACCCGAGGGCGGCCAGCACCACGATCATGACCAAGGCGATGGCGGTGAGTACTGAACCTTCCAATTGTTTGACCATACCGTCGACATTCCGCGACTGATCGTTGGAGGTGTTTACATTAATGGCATTTTGCAGCTCTACGGGCCAAAGCGCAGCTTGTTTAGCCACTTCCGCGCGCACCAAATTGGCCGTGTCGATCAGGTTGAATCCCTTGCGCTTTACGACCTGAATGGCAACTGTGGTGTCGCCATTAAAACGGGCCGTACCTGTGCGGTCTGCGAAGGTCAGACGGATGTCGGCGATATCGCCGAGGGTCACAACCCGGTCACCATTGATCTTGACTGGCAGGTTGTAAACGTCGACAGGCGCATCAAAGGCGGAGGGGATCTTAACCGAAAAGTTGGAATTTTCCGTATCAACTGAGCCGGCGGGGATCAATTGATTGTTGTTGACCACCACGCCAATTAATTCGCCGGCCGTCACATTATACGACTCCAGCTTCAATGGGTCGATCAGCACTTCCAACATTTCTTCGCGGTGCCCAGTCAGCCCGGCGCTCAAAACCGGTTCGAGACCTTCAATCCGATCTTGAAGATCCTGGGCGACCTTCAAAAGCGTGCGTTCGGGCACGGATCCCGATAGTGAAATGATGATGATCGGGAATTCAGAGAAGTTAAATTCGCTGATCGAATAGGTGTCGCCGCCCTTGGGAAATTTGGTTTGCGCATTGCCCATGCGATCACGGACATCGGCAATGATTTTGGTCTTATCCCACCCGAATTCGAACTCCAGCACCACGTTGGCATAGCCATCCACGGCTGTTGCGGTCAGCTTTTTGAGCCCATCCAAGTCTGACAGCTCAGTTTCCATTGGCTTGATGAGGAGTTTTTCGCTGTCTTCTGCTGAAATTCCTTGGAATGGCATGGAAATAATAATCGCCGGGATTTCAATATCAGGCTCGCCCTCTTTCGGCAGTACCGCATAGGCAAAACTACCCACCGCCAAAGACAGCATGATGAAGGCCAAAACCATTCGAGCTCGGGCTATGGCCCAATCGACCAAACCGGTCATTGTGCCACCTCCGTATAGGTCGGATCGACGATGACCCCATCGGTTACAAATTCTTGCCCGACAACAATCACATCGGTCTCACGCGGCAGACCAGCCACCCAGACCCCTTGCATCGTATCGCGGATCAAGGTGACTGGGACAAAGCGCACGGTATTCTCTGCGCCCAATATCCGCAGCCCCAACGTGCCATTGTCGTTGAGCGTCAAGGCAGATCCGGGCAAAAGATGCGCCAGCGTGCCCTGGGCTGAAATTGTGATATCGGCGGTTTGCCCGGCGCTGACGCTCAGGTCTGCATTGGGGACGTTCACCTCGACCTGGAAGGTGCGTGTAACTTTATCGGCGGAGCGTGAAATGAAGCTCACCGCGCCCTGGATCTTACGGCCATCCACCAACCGCGCTTCGGCAGCGGCGCCGAGTTTCACACGCTGAATCGCCATCTCCGGCACGAAACCCACAAGTTTGATTGGATCAAGTTGCAATACGGTGGCGCAAAGACCGCCAGGTTGCAAAAGACTGCCCAGTTCGGCGGTGTCCGATTCCAAGATACCATCGAAAGAGGCGTGTATGACCAGGCGAGAAATCTCTTTCTGCGCCAAAGCGACCGCGGCTTCGGCTGATTGGATCCCGGCAAGCGTCGACTGCAAGCCTGATTGTGCGGCAGCAACGCCGGCGCGTGCGGTTTGTGTGGCCGCTGTGGCGCTGGCCACGCGGGCTTCAGAGGCAAAGCCTCCTTTCGATAATTTTTCGGCTGCGCGATCATTGATCAATGCCTCGTTTAAACGGGCCTGGGCCTCGATGACACGGGCCTCCGCCTCGGGCACGCGCGCACGCGACTCGGCCAAGCGCGCTTCGGCTTCTGCTAAAGACACGCGCCGTGTACCGGGATCAATTTCACACATCGGTTGATTGGCCCGCACCGTAGCCCCCTTGCGCAGCGGTTGGGAGATTACGCGGCCATTGGTTTCAGCACGCAAATCAACCTGGCGTGTCGCGCGCGTCGCACCTCGGACGGTCACGGCGCTGTCTACATTCTGCGCTGTCGAAGTCAGCACCGCGACCGAAACTATGGGCGTGCTGTCTTGAGGCGCCGCTGCCGCCGCGGGCGCAGGTTGGGCGGTGGCCATTTGCGGGTGTTGGCTCTCATCTGTGCCAAAGCTGAAGAGAAGATCTCTTTGAAAAACGAACAAATAGATCACGGCGGCTACCACAATGGCTGTCAGAATTGAAAAAATGCGCATGCGTGCCTCTCGTGCCGAAAATTCAAAGGTGGGTCTTGATCAAAACGCTATTTATGCCAATTTCCCCGAGGCACAAGAGAGCCCGTAAGAAATATGCGGCGAAAATCAGCGGAATGGGCGGTATATTCGAGATTTTTTTGTGTGTTAAACATTTCTTAACGTTCAAAGGGCTTGTGGGGTATGGATGGTTTTGCCTATACATCTTAGGAAATTTACAGAGGCTGGCAGATGTCCGATACCAACAGTTTTATTGATGAAGTCACAGAGGAAGTGCGCCGAGATCGTTTATTTGGCTATTTTCGTCGCTACGGTTGGATTCCTGCGGTCATTATTGTCGCCCTTGTTGGAGGCACGGCCTATAATGAGTGGTCCAAAGCCCAGCTGTCGCAGGTGGCACAGGCGCGCGGTGATGCATTACTGGACGCTTTGGAGCTTGAAAATAAGTCAGAGCAAGCGGCTGCATTCAGTGCAATTGCTCGTGATGAGGAGGATGCGCTTGTGGCCAAATTATTGGCAGCTGGCGTTGAGACGGAGCAGGCTGCGGATCTTCTCAAATCGGTGGCCGCTGATGATGGGCAGCCCCAGTATATTCGTGATCTCGCGCGATTAAAAATGGCCAGTACTGAGGATGTGCTCTCTGTGGATGAGGCCGCCGCTATCCTCGCAGATCTGTCTGAACCCGGTGGGATTTACCGCAACGTGGCCACGGAACTTTTGGTGGCCGTGCAGCTTCAGCGCGGCGATCATGAGGCCGCGCTAGAGCTGTTGCAGGCACATATTAAAGATGCTGTAGCCAGTTCAGAACAAATTCAGCGCATGGCGGAATTAATCGTAGCACTGGGGAGAAGCCCGGAGTTGGCAAATTAAACTTTTTCTGTTAATGTTCAATTAAAATAATAACAAAGCAGACGTGGGAAAAACAGAGCAGGAGGCACGCATGGGATTTAAAGCGGTGCTCTATATCGGACTTTTGGGTTTGGGAGTAGGGTGTTCCAATAGCGACCCGCGCTTGCAAGGGGAGCGAGAACTGCTGGACGGAACGGTTTTTGTGGACTCCGACGCGCGTTTCTTAGCAGAAAATTTACCTGACCTGCGATTGCCGAAGCCACAGCCGACGTCGGCCTGGACCCACCAAGGTGGCAATGCGCAGCATATAGCGGCACATGCCGAGCTTCCCTCCGAGCTGACATTGCGTTGGTCGCGCCGGATTGGAGCGGGCGATGACAAACGCCATCAGATTGCCGCGGCTCCCGTCGCACAGGACGGTCAGATTTATACGATTGATAGTCACTCTATGGTTACAGCGCTTGATGAAACGGGTACTATTTTATGGCAGAGGGAACTTGGAAAATCCACCGACGCGTTGAAAGATGCCTCGGGTGGCGGGCTGGCCGTGCACGGAACTCAGCTTTTTGTGACCACAGGGTTCGGAACGGTTGTGGCCTTAGATACCTCTTCTGGTGCTTGGCTTTGGACGCAAGATCTGGCAAGCTATGGCGGTGCTTCTCCGACTGTTTATGAAAATTTACTCTATATTGCGGCTCGCGATGGCGCGGCTTGGGCGATTGACACCTCTAACGGGCGGATAAAGTGGCAAGTCGCCGGTCCGACGGTAGCGGCCAGCCATACCGGCGGGCCTGGTCCAGCAGTGTCTGACAAATATGCAGTCTTTCCGTTTGGCTCAGGCGATGTATTGGCCTCTTTCCGCAAAGGTGGTCTGCGGTCTTGGAACTCGGGTCTTTCGGGCGCTCGCTTGCGTCTGGCCTCAACTCAGGTGCGTGATTTGACCGGCCAACCGGTGATTGAGGGCAGTTCTGTCTATTTGGCCAGTTCGGTGGGTCGCATGGCGGCGGTCGATCTGAACACTGGCCTGCGCATTTGGACAGCTAAACACGGCAGTCAAGGTCATATCCTCTTGGCTGGCAGAGCGGTTTTTGCAGTCAGTGATACCAGCAATCTGATCCGCCTTTCCAAAGATGATGGGACTTTAATTTGGTCAACGCCTTTGCCAAAATTCACGAAAAAGAGTTTGAAATTGCGTGCAAAGATCCATGCGCATTTTGGTCCGATCTTGGCTGGGGAGCGGTTGATCTTGGCCTCGTCTGATGGATTGATCCGGCAGTTTAACCCCTCGGATGGGACGTTGCTCTCCACTGTTGAATTGCCTGCTGGCGCGGCCAGTGCTCCGATTGTCGTGAATGGCACGCTCTATGTTTTGAACACCAGAGGTGATCTACTGGCTTTCCGTTAAGCATAACTTGGTGTAACGCTCGCCTCTAATTAACTGAAAGTGGGCCGCTATGTCCTTTACTCTGGCTATTGTTGGCCGTCCAAATGTTGGAAAATCCACGCTGTTCAATCGCTTGGTGGGGCGCAAGCTCGCTTTGGTGGACGACCAGCCAGGGGTGACTCGCGATCTGCGCGAAGGCGAAGCGCGTTTGGGGCATTTAAAATTCACCGTCATAGATACGGCCGGATTGGAAGAAGCGACGGACGAAAGCTTACAAGGGCGGATGCGCCGCTTGACGGAGCGCGCGGTGGGCATGGCTGACGCCTGCTTGTTTATGATCGACGCGCGCGCGGGTGTCACAGCCACCGATGAGGTATTTGCGGATATTCTGCGCAAAAAAAATGCCCATGTTTTTCTTGCGGCCAATAAGGGCGAGGGCCGCGCCGCAGATGGTGGCGTCATTGAGGCCTATTCGTTGGGACTGGGCGAGCCTTTACGTCTATCTGCCGAACACGGCGAAGGTATGGGAGAGCTGGCAATGATGCTGGCTCCGCTGATTGATGCGGCTGAAGAGAAAGCCAAGGAAGAGGCCCCGGAGGTTGATATTGATTTGCCTGAGGGCGATGAGCAGGAAGAATATCGCCTGCCGACCTTGCAAAAACCCCTGCAAGTCGCGGTCATCGGTCGACCGAATGCCGGAAAATCTACACTTATCAATAAGATAATTGGAGAAGATCGCCTATTGACCGGGCCTGAGGCGGGGATCACGCGGGATGCCATTTCCTTGACTTTGGATTGGGGCGGCGTGCCGACGCGGATTTTTGACACTGCCGGGATGCGCAAAAAAGCCAAAGTGCAGGCCAAATTGGAAAAACTATCGGTTAGCGACGGGCTGCGCGCGGTGAAATTTGCCGAGGTTGTGGTGGTTTTGCTTGATGCGGATATCCCTTTTGAGCAGCAAGATCTGCGGATTTCTGATCTGGCTGAACGTGAGGGGCGTGCGGTGGTTTTGGCGGTCAATAAATGGGATCTTGAACCTGAAAAACAGGCGAAACTTCGCATATTGCGCGAATCTTTCGAGCGGTTATTGCCGCAATTGAGGGGCGCGCCTTTGGTGACGGTCTCTGCGAAAACGGGCAAAGGGCTTGACCGGTTGCAACAGGCCGTGATGCGGGCCCATGAGGTGTGGAACCGCCGTATTGCCACAAGCCATCTCAACCGTTGGCTGGCCGGCATGGTTGAGGCACATCCCCCCCCTGCACCTGGAGGGCGGCGGATCAAGTTGCGGTATATGACGCAAGCAAAGACCCGGCCGCCGGGCTTTGTGGTTATGTGCTCGTATCCTGATAAAATCGCAGAAAGCTATACGCGCTATCTCGTGAACGGGCTGCGTGAAGATTTCGACATGCCCGGCACTCCAATCCGCTTGTGGATGCGTGGGCAGGGGGATCAAAACCCTTATAAGAACAAGAAGAAATCCACCCCGTCGCGCCTGCGAAAGCATTTGGACAAAAAGCCCTATAAATAGGGCTTTTGTCAAATGTTACAGACTGGTTTGTAGGGCGAGATTCGCGTTAAGCGAGGCTGCCATCTGCTGTGATCTTGGTGGTGTTGCCCATGTAGGGGCGTAAGGCTTTTGGGATCTCGACAGAGCCATCAGCTTGTTGACCATTTTCCAGCACAGCGATCAAACACCGTCCCACCGCAAGGCCTGAGCCGTTCAAAGTGTGAACAAACTCTGGCTTTCCACCGCCTGCGGGACGGAACCGCGCATTCATACGGCGGGCCTGAAAATCGCCGCAAACAGAGCAAGAGCTGATTTCGCGATACGCATTTTGCCCAGGCAGCCAAACTTCGATGTCATGGGTGCGACGGGCACCAAAACCCATATCCCCCACGCATAATGCCACGGTGCGATAGGGCAGCTCCAAGCGCTCCAAAATTCCTTCGGCGCATTTTGTCATGCGGTCCAGCTCTGCGCGTGAGTGATCGGGATGGGTGACAGAGACCATCTCCACTTTTTCGAACTGATGCTGGCGCAGCATTCCGGCGGTGTCGCGCCCCGCGCTGCCCGCTTCCGAACGGAAACACAGCGAATGGGCCGTGTAGCGGCGCGGCAGCTGGGTTTCGTCCAAGGTGAGACTGGAGACGATATTGGTCAAGGTCACCTCAGAGGTTGGAATCAGCCACCAGCCATTGGTGGTTTGATAACTGTCTTCGGCAAATTTCGGCAATTGCCCCGTGCCGCGCATGGCTTCATCGCGCACCAAAACGGGTGTGTTGGTTTCGGTCAACCCGTTTTCCTGAACATGGGTGTCGAGCATAAATTGCGCCAAGGCCCGATGCATACGGGCGATTGCACCCGATAGGATGACAAAGCGACTGCCAGATATTTTCCCGGCGGTTTCAAAATCTAAACCATCTTGCGTGGCTGGCAGCTCAAAGTGTTCTTTCGGCGCAAAATCAAAGCTCGCCGGCGTGCCCCAGCGGTGAATTTCGACGTTACTGGCTTCATCGGCCCCATCGGGCGTGTCGTCATAGGGCAGGTTGTCAATGCCCATCAACATATCCGTCAAAGCCTCATCTTTGACCTTGGCTTGTTCGGACAGATGGATCACCTGCGCCTTCTTTTCACTGACCAAGCCCCGCAGGCGCTCAAATTCGGCGTCATCACCTTTGGCCTTAGCTGCGCCAACCTGTTTGCTGGCGCTGTTTATTTCGGCTTGAGCCGCCTCTGCCTCTTGGATGCAGGCCCGGCGCTCTGAATCCAGAGCTAAGATCTGAGAAGAGACCGGCGCTTTGCCACGGCGCGCAAGGGCGGCGTCAAAGGCTGCGGGGTTTTCGCGGATCGCACGGATGTCATGCATCTCTTATCTCCTAGATCAAGAATCACTGGCCTGTTTATGCCGAAACCAGAGCGGCGGGTCACGGGCAATTTTAACAGGTGCTTGCCGGTTGGAATGACGCGGCAACAGCTCTTGAGGCAGCTTCACCAAAAAAACGGCAAACATCTAAGTCGGAGGCCCGCAGTCCCTTGCAAAATGGCCCCCTAAACCATAGGTTCTGCCAGAACTTGCGGCACGGTGCCGTCTGACGAAATTTATGGGGCCATTATGGACACTTTAAGCACCTTCATGTTTCCGATGCTCATCATCGGTATTTTCTATTTGTTGGTTTTCCGCCCACAACAGAAAAAGATGAAAGAACATCAAAATATGGTGAACAACCTGGCCAAAGGCGATGAGGTTGTCACGGCCGGTGGCTTGATCGGCAAAGTGATCAAAGTCAAAGCGGACAGCAATGAGATTGAAGTCGAGCTGGCCAAAGACATCCGCGTGAATGTGGTACAAGCCACAATCGCCGATGTGCGCAGCAAGTCCAAGCCTGCCAGCTAATAAACCCTTCAGCGTGTTGAGACAGGCCTGAGGCCGGGAGCTAAGTGATGTTGCATATCGAAGGTTGGAAGCGGGCCGTGATTTGGGCGACCTGCGCGCTGGGGCTTCTTTTTGCCCTGCCCAATGGCTTCTACGGCCAAGTTGAGTCCTACAATGACGCACAAGAGGCGGGGCAGGAGGCTACAGGCTGGCCATCTTTCCTGCCGTCTGGCTTGGTCAATCTTGGACTTGATTTGCGTGGTGGTGCGCATTTGCTTGGCGAGGTGAAACTCGAGGAAGTCTACACCACCCGTCTTGAAGGCTTTTGGCCAGAGGTGCGTAATGCCTTGCGCAAAGAGCGTGCTACCATCGGCGCGATCCGCCAGCAAGAGGGCGGCGCTGGTGAGCTTGTGGTGCGGATTGGCAATCCTGAGCAAATGGATCGTGCGATAGAAGTGGTGCAAACCCTGGCGCGCCCTGTCGCCTCTCTCACCGGTGGGATGATAGACGATATTGTCGTGACCTCGCGTGAAAATAATTTGATCGTCACCCTGTCAGAGGCCGAGCAATTGGCTACGGATGATCGGACTATGGCGCAATCCTTAGAGATTATTCGCCGCCGGGTGGATGAGGCGGGCACGCGCGAGCCGACCATCCAGCGACAAGGCAATGACCGGATCTTGATCCAGGTGCCGGGCCTCGGCTCTGCGCAAGAGTTGAAGGACTTGATTGGTGTTCCTGCGCTTTTGACGTTTCAAACTGTTGTGGGCCGGTCCAATAATCCAAATGGTGCGGCAGGCGTTGGCAATGAGCTATTGCCCGCGGCTGACAGGCCAGATTTGTACTATATCCTAGAACGGACGCCAGTGGTTACGGGAGAAGAGCTGACAGATGCGCAGCCGTCGTTTGATCAAAATGGTCGCCCGGCGGTGAACTTTCGTTTCAACACCTCAGGGGCGCGAAAATTTGGACAATATACAACCGATCATGTGGGCGACCCATTTGCGATTGTGCTTGATGATGAGGTGATCTCGGCACCTGTGATTGAGGTGCCGATTACAGGCGGTTCGGGTATCATTACGGGTAATTTTGATGTTGCAGAAAGCACCCGCCTCGCGACATTGCTGCGTGCTGGATCATTGCCTGCGAGTTTGGAATTTCTCGAAGAGCGCACTGTCGGGCCAGAATTGGGACAAGACAGTATTGATGCGGGAAAAATCGCCTGTCTTGTTGGGTTCGCCGCGGTGTTGATCTTTATGTTCCTCTCCTATGGCACCTTCGGGATTTTCGCCAATATTGCCTTGTTGATTAACGTGGGATTGATGTTTGGCCTGTTGTCGATGATCGGCGCGACGCTGACCCTGCCGGGGATTGCCGGGATTGTATTGACCATCGGGATGGCGGTGGATGCCAATGTATTGGTGTTTGAACGTATTCGCGAAGAATTGAAAACCGCCAAAGGTCCGGCGCGCGCCATTGAGCTTGGCTATGAAAAAGCGCTCTCGGCCATTGTTGATGCCAATATCACGACATTTTTGACCGCCGCCATCCTGTTCATAATGGGAGCCGGCCCGGTGAAAGGGTTTGCGGTCACCCTCGGCCTGGGGATCATCACTTCTGTTTTCACAGCGATCTTTGTGACCAGGGCCATGGTTGTGATCTGGTTTGAACGGCGCAAGCCAAAAACACTGGAGGTTTAGGTGATGCGGTTAAGATTGGTCAAACAGCAAACAGCGTTCGATTTTTTCGATAAGTCGAAATTTTGGTTGGGTCTGTCGGCCGTGCTTGTGGTGCTGTCCATTGCCTCAACGGTGGTCCAAGGGTTGAATTTTGGTATTGATTTTAAGGGTGGAACCACCATCCGTGCCGAGAGCAGCACGCCGATCAATGTCGCCGCATACCGCCAAGCAATTGAGCCCCTGGCCCTTGGCGATGTGTCGATTGCAGAGGTGTTTGATCCGAGCTTCCGTGCAGATCAGAACGTGGTGCAAATTCGCATCCAGGCGCAAGACGGGCAGGAGGCTGTAGCGTCAGACCTGGTGGCGCAACTCGAAACCGCCCTGCGCTCTATTGCTCCAGATATTCGCTTTCCTTCCGTGGAGTCGGTGGGGCCGAAAGTCTCTGGCGAGTTGATAAAATCTGCTGTTCTCGCGATCATTATCGCCATTGCCGTTGTGTTGATCTACATTTGGTTGCGATTTGAATGGCAATTCGCGCTCGGCGCGGTAGGAGCTTTGGTGCATGACGTGATTTTGACCATTGGAATATTTTCAGCTCTGCAAATCAAGTTTGATCTGGCGATCATCGCGGCCTTGCTGACCATCGTTGGCTATTCTTTGAATGATACGGTGGTGGTGTTTGACCGGGTGCGGGAAAACCTGCGCCGCTATAAGAAGAAAGACTTGAGCGACGTGCTCAACCTGTCGATCAATGAGACCCTGAGCCGGACGGTGATGACCTCGGTGACGACGCTATTGGCTCTGATATCCCTTTTCATACTGGGCGGAGATGTGATCCGAGGATTCGTTTTTGCTATGATCTGGGGCGTGATGGTTGGCACTTATTCTTCGGTCTTTGTCGCCAGCTCCATGCTGCTGCGCCTGGGCGTCAAACGCGATTGGTCCAAGCCCAGCAACACAGATGGCAATCAATTTGCCAATATTGATGCGTAATGCAACTCTCTGAGATCACCTTTGAGACTGGCCGCCCTGTGGACGGCTACGGTCCAAATTTCTTTCGTGTTGCCGGCGAGGTCTTTGAAGGAAAATTGGCCATTCTGCCCCAGTCATGCGGTCCTTGGGCCGGGTTTGACGATCCGAGCCCCTTTGTAGAAGTGGCCAAGGATTTGGATGTTGTTTTCGTGGGAACTGGTGCGCAGATTGCCCATATCCCTCCGAATTTTCGGGCCGCACTTGAGGCGGCTGGACTCGGAGTAGAGATCATGAACTCACCCACCGCCTGCCGTACCTATAATATTTTACTATCTGAGGGCCGCCGGATTGGCTTGGCTCTGATCCCGGTCTAAGCGATGCTGCAAGTCTCAAACCTAAGCGTGGCGCGGGGGGGGATGACAGTGCTTTGCGGCGTCGATTTTTCGGTCGATGCAGGACAAATTTTGGTGCTGCGGGGGGCCAATGGGCTTGGGAAAACCACCCTATTGCGGTGCATTGCCGGGCTTCAAGACCCGGTTGAGGGGCAGATCATCGCGCCAGAGACCGTGGCCTATTCGGGCCATGCTGATGGTCTAAAGGGTCAAATGACCGTGCTGGAAAATCTTGCGTTTTGGGCGTCAATCTATCGCGGACCAAGCCCGAATGTGGGGCTGGATGCCTATGATCTGCACAGATTGGCCGATCGTGCCGCCGCCAATCTGTCAGCAGGACAAAAACGCCGCCTCGGATTGGCGCGCATGCAGGTTAGTGGTTGCGGGCTTTGGGTCATGGATGAGCCAACGGTGTCTCTGGATGCGCATAATGTGGCGCTGTTTCGTGCGGCGCTCAACCAGCATGTGCAAAATGGTGGTGCAGCCGTTATCACCACCCATATTGACCTCGAACTGGCCTCAGCGCAGCTGTTGGATTTGACCCGCTTCAAAGCGCGTGGGCCGGCGGGCAGCTCAGCCTTTGAGGAGGCTTTGGAATGATCCAACTGTTTTTGCGCGATATTGGCCTATCCGTGCGGTCTGGGGGTGGATTTGGTCTGGCGTTGATCTTCTTTTTGATCGTTGTGACCTTGATTCCTTTTGCGCTCGGGCCAGATCAGGCTGCGCTGGCGGTGATTGCGCCGGGCGTTTTGTGGCTCGGAGCGCTCTTGGCCTGTTTGCTGTCATTGGACCGCATTTTTGGGCTCGATTTTGAGGATGGCACACTAGATCTCCTCGCGACATCGCCCTTGCCGCTGGAGTCTGTCTATGTGGCCAAGGCCTCCGCCCATTGGTTGACCACAGGCCTGCCCTTATCCCTTGCCGCACCGGTGTTAGGCGTTCTGTTGAATCTCGACTATGAAACCGGTAAGATCCTATGTCTGTCGCTCTTGCTGGGCACTCCGGCTTTGAGCCTGATTGGTGCTTTCGGTGCAAGCCTGACACTCGGTGTCAAACGTGGCGGGCTGTTGCTCTCGCTTTTGGTTTTACCGCTTTATGTGCCAAGTCTGATTTTTGGCGCGCAGGCGGTGCGATTGGCGGGACAAGCGTTGGACTATGACGTAGCTTTGGTTCTTTTATCAGCCATTTCTCTGGGGGCTGCGGCGATATTGCCCTTTGCATCCGGCGCCGCTTTGCGGATCAATCTAAGATGAGGGGCGCGCAGGAATAATGGGATTAAATCTATGAATAGCACACCAATTGCATCGACACTCTCGGATAGATTTTGGCGCCTTGCCAATCCAAAAATCTTTATGGGATGGTCGAGCAAGCTTTTGCCTTGGATCGCGGCCGCAGCCTTAGCATCGCTGTGTTCCGGATTGATTTGGGGTTATTTTTTCACCCCAGATGATATGCGCCAGGGTTCGACAGTGAAGATCATCTATCTGCATGTGCCAGCAGCTTTGATGGCGATTAATGGGTACTTGCTGATGTTTGTGGGGGCGCTTGTCTGGTTGATCCGCCGCCAGCATGTCTCTGTGCTTGCGGCTAAGGCGGCCGCTCCCGTGGGCATGGTGATGACGCTGATCGCCCTGGCCACTGGGGCTATTTGGGGACAGCCGATGTGGGGCACTTACTGGGTTTGGGATCCGCGACTGACCAGTTTTTTGATCCTGTTTTTGTTCTATGTCGGCTATATTGCCCTTTGGGCGGCGATTGAGGATGAGGACACGGCGGCAGATTTGACCTCGGTTTTGGCAATTGTCGGAGCGGTTTTTGCCATGCTGAGCCGCTATGCTGTATTGTTTTGGAACCAAGGGCTGCACCAGGGCACGACGGTGACGATGGCTGATGGGGCGAAACAGGAGAATATTTCCGATGTCTTTTTCCAACCGCTGCTCCTATCCATGGCCGGGTTTGGCCTGTTATTTTTGACTTTGCTGCTGATCGGCACACGCACGGAGGTGCGCGCGCGACGGTTGAAGGTCTTGCAAGCAAGGGAGCGGATTGAATGATGCCAGATCTGGGAAAATATGCTTTGGAAGTCAATGGTTCCTATGTCCTGAGTCTGATGGTCCTCGGGGTGATTACGGGGCTCTATGTCAAGCGCAGCCGGGCTGTGAGACGCGCATTGGCGGAGTTGGAGGCGGCTCAAGATGCGTAAATTTCTTCTCGCTTTGCCGGTGGTGGTCTTTGCTGTTTTTGCCGGACTGGCCTTTTTGGGGATGCAGCGGGAGGATCCAGACGGGCTGCCAAGCGCAATTGCCGGCCAGAAGGCCCCGAAGGTTCAGCTGGATCTCCTCGAAGGGCATGTGCCCTTCGCACAGGCGGATTTGACCACCGGCGGGGTGAAATTGGTTAATTTTTGGGCCAGCTGGTGCGCCCCATGCCGGGCCGAACATCCCACCTTGATGGATTTTGCCGATCGCGGCATTCCGGTCTATGGGGTCAATTATAAAGACAATCCTGCCAAAGCGCGGGCTTTCTTAGCGGAGCTGGGCAATCCTTACGCGTTGGCTGGTGCTGATCCACAGGCAAAAATGGCGCTGGATTGGGGTGTTTATGGTCTTCCTGAGACCTTTGTTTTGAGCCCCGATGGGACCGTTATTCTGCGTGTGACTGGCCCGCTGACGGAACGCAATTTGCAAACGCGGGTCTTGCCCGCGCTGGCGGAGGCGGGGTTGGCGTTCTAATAAAGATAGCTTGTTTGATGCATCTGGCTCTTGAGCGCAAAAAAAGGCCCCGGGTTTCCGAGGCCTTTTTCTTTTAGATACGCTGGCTTATGCAGCCTGGGCCAGGTTGCGCAGCACATAGTGCAGCACACCGCCATTTTCGATGTAATCAATCTCAACTTCCGTATCAATCCGGCACTTTAGGGTGATGGATTTTACAGAGCCGTCACCCATGGTAATTTCTGCGGGCACGTTTTGCAGAGGCTTGACCCCTTCGAGGTCGCGGATTGAGACCGTTTCATCGCCTTTGAGCCCCAGGCTCTTACGGGTGTCCCCGCCCGTGAACTCAAAAGGAATAACGCCCATGCCAACCAGGTTTGAGCGATGAATGCGCTCAAAGCTTTCCGCAATCACAGCTTTAACCCCCAATAGCGCAGTGCCTTTGGCTGCCCAATCCCGGCTGGAGCCGGCGCCATATTGTTCGCCACCAAAGATCACCAATGGGGTGCCTTGTTCTTGGTAGGCCATTGCGGCATCGTAAATCGACGTTTGGTTGCCGTCTGGACCCAGTGTATAGCCACCTTCTACCCCGTCCAGCATTTCATTCTTGATGCGGATATTGGCGAAGGTGCCACGCATCATCACCTTGTGATTGCCGCGGCGCGAGCCATAGGAGTTGAACTCCCGCGGGCTGACCTGGCGCTCGGTGAGATATTTACCAGCAGGGGTGGTGTCTTTGAAGGAGCCGGCCGGTGAGATATGGTCTGTTGTGATCATATCGCCCAAAATCGCCATAACCTTGGCATTTTCAAGATTGGTGATCTTGTGAGTTTCCATAGTAATGCCTTGGAAATAGGGCGGGTTTTGCACATATGTAGAGGAGGCTGGCCAATCATAGGTTTTTTGGTTGGTTACATCCACTGCCTGCCATTTCTCATCGCCCTTGAACACATCGGCGTATTTGGACAGGAAGGCCTCGCGCGTTACGGTCGCCTCCACCATTTCGGCAACCTCTTGTGTGGTGGGCCAGATATCTTTGAGGTAGACATCATTGCCGTCGCGGTCTTGGCCAATCACATCTGTGGCCAAGTTGATATCCAATGTACCAGCTAGAGCATAGGCCACCACCAGGGGCGGCGAGGCCAGATAGTTGGCGCGCACGTCAGGTGAGATGCGCCCTTCAAAGTTTCTGTTGCCCGAGAGCACAGCAGTTGCAACGAGATCGCCCTCTGCAATGGCCGCGGAGATTTCGGCTTTTAGCGGGCCGGAATTGCCGATGCAGGTGGTGCAGCCATAGCCCACAAGGTTAAAGCCAACGGCATCCAGATCTTTTTGCAGATCTGCCGCTTCGAGATAGGCCGATACCACTTGCGAGCCTGGGGCGAGGGAGGTTTTCACCCAAGGTTTACTGTCCATCCCCAAAGCTGCTGCCTTGCGCGCAACCAAACCCGCGCCAATCATCACATAGGGATTTGACGTATTGGTGCAGGAGGTGATCGACGCGATCACAACTTTGCCTGATTCCATGGTGTAATCTGTGCCGGAGACTGGAATTTCCTTGCCCATGGGGCGTTTGAAAGTTTCTTCCATTTCGCGGCGGAAGGCATTTTGACCCTCGGTCAGTGCGACAAAGTCCTGAGGACGTTTGGGGCCGGATATCGCAGGCACGATCGTGCCCATATCCAGGTGCAATGTGTCGGTATAGATCGGCGCATAATTCGCATCGCGCCAGAAGCCATTTTCTTTCGCATAGGCCTCCACCAAGGCCACACGATCTTCATCGCGGCCTGTGGCATGCAGATAGCGGATAGTTTCGTCATCAATTGGGAAAAAGCCGCAGGTGGCGCCGTATTCCGGGGCCATATTGGCGATGGTTGCGCGATCTGCGAGGGGCAAATTGTCGAGGCCTGCGCCATAAAATTCCACGAATTTACCCACAACACCGCGTGCGCGCAGCATTTCCACCACTTTGAGGACCAAATCGGTGCCGGTCGTGCCTTCTATCATCGCCCCAGTCAGCTCAAAGCCGACAACTTCTGGGATCAGCATGGAGATCGGCTGGCCCAGCATGGCCGCTTCGGCTTCAATGCCGCCCACACCCCAACCGAGAACCGCAGCGCCATTGACCATAGTGGTGTGGCTGTCGGTGCCGACCAAAGTGTCAGGATAGGCAACCTCTTGACCGTTTTGGTCTTGGTCGGTCCAAACTGTTTGGGATAGGTATTCAAGATTCACCTGGTGGCAGATACCAGTGCCGGGTGGGACAACGCGGAAGTTGTTAAAGGCCGATTGACCCCATTTAAGGAAGGTATAGCGCTCCATGTTGCGCTCATATTCCCGATCAACATTCATTTGAAAGGCGCGCGGGGTGCCAAACTCATCAATCATGACCGAATGATCAATCACCAGATCCACCGGGTTCAGCGGGTTGATCTTTTCTGGATCCCCGCCAAGCGCAACAATCCCGTCACGCATCGCGGCCAGATCAACCACTGCCGGCACGCCGGTAAAATCCTGCATCAAAACGCGGGCGGGGCGATAGGCAATTTCTCGCGGATTTTTTCCACCCTTTGCGCCCCATTCGGCAAAGGCTTTGATATCATCAACAGATACAGTCTTTCCGTCTTCAAACCGCAGCATATTTTCCAACACCACTTTCAGCGCGGCGGGAAGGCGCGAGAAATCGCCCAAACCAGCGGCCTGAGCGGCGGGAATAGAATAATATGCGATGCTTTTGCTGCCCATATTTAGAGTGCGGCGTGTTTTAGCAGTGTCCTGCCCAACAACTACGGTCATGAAAATCTCCAGGATTGAAAGGATGTTGAGGCCTCATATCAGTTCCAGCACTTGCGGATCAAGAGCTTTCGCATACATTTGTATACCAAGAGTGGATTTTTGTAACATCTTTGCACGATTGATTGATTGGCCAGTTACAATTTGATGCTCTATGCTGATGAAAGATGATAAAGGAACCGACTTTTTTGCGCCTCATCGCTTCACAGATCCTTTGTCTCTTCATGTTGATTGTCCCCAATTTAGGCCATGGGCAGAATGCGCCGGTGGTAGTTGAGCTTTTTCCCTCCTAGGGCTGCTCTTCCTGCCCACCGGCGGATGAATATTTGGTAGAGCTCGCCCAGCAAAGGGATATTATCGCACTGGGATGGCATGTGGATTATTGGGACTATATCGGCTGGGCAGATGGATTTGCTCATCCCGCTTTTACTGAGCGTCAAAAAGCCTATGCGCGGGCGCTGGACGAGCGGATGATTTACACGCCACAATTTATCATCAATGGGGTCGAAAGCTCTTTTGGCGGCCAACGCGCGGAGGTTGCCTCTCTGATCCAGAAATATGCGCAATTGCTACCAGGGGCAGAGCTTTCCATTCGGCTGATGGCGTCTTCGTATGAAATAACTTTACAAAACGCCTATTACTCTGGTCCCTATGATGTCCATCTTGTGGGTGTTTCACCTTTGGAGACGGTCGATATTCATAGTGGGGAGAATGCAGGGCGTCAGGTGGATTATGCCAATATTGTGACCGAATGGTACAACTTAGGCCTCTGGGACGCCCTATGGCCCACCACGTTTAAAACTGGGGTGCTGGGGCCGGGTCGTTATGTTGTTTTGGTACAATATCAAGACAATGGTGAGATTGTCATCGCCGATTGGGTAAATTAGCGGCGCATATGGCAGGAGCCCTTTGCGGGCTTAATCTGTAGGCGGGCAATATTTCCAGCGCCGGTGGATCCAAAACCAATTTCCCGGATCGGCATGCACCCGCTCTTCCAGAGATTTTGTCGCCTCGCGTGTCATTGTCTGTGCATCGCTGTGCTCAATGGGGGTACCGATCTCGACGCTAAAACTTTCCCCATCGCGATTGCGCATTGAGAAATAGGGCACAAACAGCGCTTTGGTCTTCAGTGCGAAACTCGCCGCT
>Ga0228619_1000076_pt1 | contig 41875 bp, 57 predicted proteins | sample 22DmetaG_FD_190065 | JGI IMG/M metagenome (GOLD analysis project Ga0228619, IMG submission 190065) | Seawater microbial communities from Monterey Bay, California, United States - 22D | ecosystem: Environmental > Aquatic > Marine > Coastal | place: USA: California | collected 2016-10-12 | reverse complement strand
CGTGTATATATTTAACTCCATCAATCTCATTATCAACAGTACCAATTGATAAATCATCAATCGATGTGATGTTGTGTCCTTCCTTAAATAATTGTTTGATTAATGCAGTACCTACGAATCCGTTACCACCTGTTACTAAAATATTCATACTTTTATTTTTTATAAAAATATAAATAAAAAAAAGGGAGTAAATACTCCCTTAGTTTTTATTCCGACACTTCACTTAGGTCTACGTAATTTTTAGTTTCGTTAAAGAATTGTTCTTTAGTGAATCTACGTGAAGTCGATTCGTAAGAAACACAAACCGCGTATACACATTTGTTTGTTATTTTGGTGATAGACCAAAAGTCCCCACCGTCTTTTTGAATTGTGTCACCACCTTTAACAATTTCGTAGAATTTAGTACTGTTGATAGACTTTAACTCCATATCGTACAACTTCACCGCTAGCTTACGTTCGTCGTTAGCTTTAGTTAGGTTACTTCTCAAAACTTTCATGTCTTTTAGGTCCTTTGTCCCTACAGAGAATAAACCCTTTTTCTTTGGGTAGTCCATAAATAGTGAGTTAGATAGCGTAATGTCATCCAAGTTAGTTTCTTCATCTATTTCTCTAAGACCTCTTAATGAAGTTGATGAGTCACTCACCGAAATTCTGAAGGTCGAAGCATAACTACTGTAGTTATCTCTATTGATTGAATATACGATTCTGTCAGACCAAGTTGAGAATTCCACACTTACCTTCATTCCATTAACACCGTACATGTCCGTTAACATAACCTCCCAATATTTTTTGATGGAATCCATAGTCTCATCGTACAAAGACAATGCGTTAGTGTAAACTAATTCTTTTTGGTTTTTTTCTTCTGTAAGTTGTTCTAAGTATGTCATATCTATATCTGTTTTGATACTTCAAAGATAAGCCTAATTAATGGTTACTACAAACTTATTTTAAGTTTATTTCATCTTTCTTTTTGTGTAGGACACTAACATCTTAGCAGATGAATAGTTGGTTGCTAATGGTATGTTGTGAACATCACATTGTCTCATTAACATTGATATATCTACTTCGTGTGGGTGTTTACCTAGTGGGTCTCTAAAGAAGATAACTAAGTCAATTTCTTCTTCTACTATTCGTGAAGCAATTTGAGCATCACCACCTAAAGGTCCACTGGCTAATCCGTGTATCTTATCCACACCAGCATTAATCAAATGTTTTGATGTAGTCCCGGTACCATACAAAACTATCTTATCGTTATTGAAGAACTCTAATCGTTTCATAACGAAAGCAACTAAGTCAGCCTTCTTACCGTCGTGGGCAACTAAAGCAATCCCCACTTTCTTATTCTTACTTAAATTATTCTCAATTCCCATATCCTTTACCTGTTATTGATGAGATTATATCACTCACTTGTTGTCTGTCTTTATAAATGTATTCATTAGTATCGGTCCACGTAACCCACCATTTACCATTAATCGTGTTATCGTGTTCGTTAGACACCAATAAAAACTGGTCGTTTTCTTTTGAGAGTTCATAAACATAATAATAAAATGATTCTCCCTCAGATTCTTCAACTGTTACATCAAATCGTTTAAACCCTAAATCTACTAAATCTATTTCAGACATACTTAACTCTTTATCTTTACTTCTGATGTGGTTTCCATAACTACTCTGGCACCACAACTTATTAACGGTTTTTGGTCTCCTGAACCACAATACTTAACTGTTGATGGTCCATCTATTTCTATCTCATTACAGTAATAATTCTTACCACTATACTTAATCGTGATTACAGGTAAATCGGTTTCTTTAGATTTGTTTGACCGTATGTTATGTTGGTTGATATGAATCTTTTTGATTCTTTTACCTTCCTCTAACACATCTCCTTTATTCAATCGTATCACCATTCTTTAAGTATATTTCCACTGATGAGGATTTACCTCTGTTATCTAAGTAATCAACAACCTCTAACTCCTCACCCTTAAAGAAAAATTTAGAGATGAAATCCCAATCCCCGTTGGGTGTTGCAACATCCCCACTTTGGTAAGAGATATCTTCTTTAGTCGGTACAACATCTGATTCAAAAACGTAATTAGCAATACCACCTTTATTCTCATCAAAGGTTGCCAATATATTACGAGGTGTTGGGTCGTTTCTTAATTCAGGGATTAAGTTATACCCCTCAAATGGTATTGTATCAGCAACGTCATCACCTAAAGATTCATATACATCTTTTATATCTGTAATATCAAACCTAAGAACCTCGTTTCCTTGTTCATCGTAAATTATTCCCCATAGAGAACCATTGTCACTAGGTTTTGTAAGATGACAGATGTCAGGGTTATAAAGGTCATCAATAATACCTTCATCCTCTAAATCGTGTCTAACTTCCCACAACTCCTCGTAACCGTTAAGTTCCATTAACTCTTGAATACTACTAACCTGTTCGTCTGTAATTGAATGTGCGGTTGTTTCAACATCCCAACCGTATAAGTCCATACTATACTTCATCCTTATCTTCTTTAATTATATTACCGTAATCATCAACTAAAGGGGCGTTTTTTATTTCGTAGATAATCCATATCCACAACACCACAAAAATACCAATACCTAATCCCACCATTTTTCTATATTATTTTCCATTATTTTAAACACTAACTTACGTACTCTATTATGATTAACATTTGAAATGTTCATAGCGATAGACTTCTTTACATACTTATCGTTATCACCATCCAAAGGGAATGGTCCTTCACCATTCAGTACTCTCTTATAAATTAACGGATACTTTTTAAAATACTCATCAAAATCTTCTACAATGATTTTAGAGTCAACTGTGTAATAACGTTCGTCGTCGTCTTTTACCAAACTATGTTTAGACTTAAAGTAATCAACATACTCTGAGGAGTAATACTCATCACCAAATTTTTTTAATAATCGAACACATGTCATCATCACTTCAGAGTCTCTCTTAGCTCGAGTATGCCTATCTTTACTTCCGATATAGTCAGATTGTTTCTTTAACTTAAACTCTAAAACGGTAATAAGATATCTGTAGTCCCAATCACGGTCCTTCCATACTATTGGTAACCATTTCCACAAATTCTTAAACCCTATCTTAATGTTTTGAAATGTGAACCTACCCTCCATTTCGTACCAAACAATTAACCCCTCAAACTTCTTAGAGAACCAAGTAGTATTTTCGTCTTTATCTATGTCAAATATATGTCTCATATTCCGTACTTATTTAATATAAACCCTATCTCCACCATCACAAAGTACTAAACAATCTTCTGTATCAACAACGTACTTGTCCATACCACGATACTCCACAAGAACACATAGAGTTTTCACTGGTTCATTATTAGGATAACTTAAGCCATCCATATAAAACTCGTTACCAACTTTCATTTCACTTAATATCATATCTTTATTGTTTTAGTTTCAACAAAGATAGTATTTTTTTACTTAATTAACTATTTTTTCTTTAAGTAAATATCCATGTCCATATCCATAACTTTAGTAATTACCTCCTTTGGAACTCTGAACTCCTCAAAGTCTGAATTATCTTTAACTAAGACTACAATACATCCTAACAACTTTATATTCTCATACTTAGTCCCCTCTAACATCTTAAGTAATAACTTAGCATAGAATGGTAGTTGTAAGTAATAATGACCAAGAGCATTATCAGGTTGCTTGGTAAATGGTGGTTTCATAGGTTTGGTCCATTTAGACATCTTAAAGTTTTTAGGTTTATTCGTTTTCCAATCTGTTATGATTAGACCGTAACCCGTTTTCTCTCTGTTTTGTATTAACCAAACCTTATCAGGTTGTCCTGTATACCCTAAGTCTGGATGACCTAACACCATCTCAGTGTCTAATAAAATCGCACCTCTCTCTTCCATTAAGGATAGGAAATTATTACCTGCTTTAATCATCGAGTTTGATTTGATTTCCTGTTCCATATCAACCTCAAACAACGGTTCCCTTACTTCTTTGTAACCACCATATTGTTCTATAAGATTCTTTTCTAATATGTAGTGAACCCTTGACCCCATATTTGTAGCATAACTACCAGCCGCCGACCATTCATCTAACAACCTTTGCATCTCAACCTCGTCACCCTTAGCCTTTCTATACGCAATGTCCTGAGCAGGAAATGGTTCGTAAAAATGTTTTAATAATTTAGACACAGAAGGAAAGTCAGTTCTAACCTGACCATCCTTATCTTTCATAAAATATATGTGATTCTCCTCAATAAAGGATAACTCTAATTCTTTCTTTTTTACTTCTAATATCTCTCGGATATCTTTTGCTATTTCATTTAATTCCATATCCAATATTACATATTTAAAAGTTGGTATTCAATTCGTCAGTTTTTGTTTTGTTATGTGTCTTAATAATTTCAACGGCTTCAGCAGCGGTATCAACCAACTTAAATAAATCAAAGTCCTTTAGACTTACCATACCGTTTGTGTTTACTGTGTTGATTAACCAATCCATTAACCCACCCCAATATTTCTTACCAACTAATACTATCGGGTAACTTATGTTGTGACCACACTGTGCTAACGTTAACGCCTCAAAGAACTCATCTAACGTCCCCAAACCACCAGGGAATACTACGAACCCTTGAGAGTATTTTAAGAACATTACCTTCCTCGTAAAGAAGTATCTATTCTCAACACCTTTCTGTACGTATTCGTTCATTCCCGACTCAAACGGTAATTCAATACCAACACCAACAGAAACACCTTCATTGTCTTTAGCACCCTTATTTGCTGCCTCCATAATACCAGGACCTCCACCTGTTATCACACCATAACCCTCTTTGGTTATCAACTTACCAAACTTCTTAGCTTCTTGATACCATTGGTTAGTTTCCTTTGTTCTAGCACTTCCAAACACAGAAATACAGGGACCTAAATCATTAAAAGTATCAAAACCTTTAGTGAACTCTCCCTGTATTCTAAGTATTTGCCAAGCATCTTCGCTTTTATTACTCATACTTTACTGTTTTATATAATTCATTTAATAACCCACTATATACTTCTTCATAGTCAACAATTATAAGATACTCTTTATCTATGTCATACTTGTCATACATAAATTCACCAAAATACTTACCCTCATCATTAGGTTCATCATGATTTTCCAAAGACCACGATAAGTACTCCATATTTAATCTTTCATAACTCAATTCTCTTTTCATCTCTCTTTGGTGTTAAAGACAATGGTCATTTAATGGTATATCATTCTCATTCTTATACCCAAGTCCAAGTGTAATATCCTCTTTAGTGGTAAGCGTTGTACCATCTTTATAAGTGATAGTTACTACTCCTTCTTTGACTTCAATCATTTGAACATTGTCTAATGGTCTCATCTCTCTTTGGTGTTAAAAATTTCTGAAACGCTTTCTTCTCCAAACCCAGCGCCCATTAAAACTTGATGTAACAAGTCTGTAACTTCCGTTAGGTCTAAATCACTGTGGTCTACCTCTACACTTATCTTTTGATTATAGTGTTCAATTGTAATTCTAAACGGTGTTTTCATTTCTCTTTGGTGTTAAAGGTTTGATTCCAAAAGATTTAACATGAACTCTAACTCATCATCAGTGATGAAGCCATTAGCGTACCCAGTGATTAGTCGATTGATTTCTTGTGCCTTAGTCATATCTCTTTCTTTTTATACTACAAATGTAATGATAATATTTTTAATAAATCAACACTATAAGAAGTTTATTTCATTTGTCTCACTATCCCACTCCACCGTCATCGGTTTCTGAGTGAATATATAATCCTCACCGAGTACCGCAACGTTGAAGTAATGTGTCCCGTCATGGAACTTATAACCATACCCACCGTGGATGTGTCCACACACGTGTATCTTCGGTTTAACGACCTTTAACCGTTCAGCCAACAACTCACACCCCAAGTTCATAGATTGTCCCCCAACGGTATCCAAATGACCCCATGCAGGGCCGTGAGTGACCACGATGTCCATGTTATGTGGAATCTCATTCCACTTCTCTTCTAATTCCTCACCGTTGCGTGGTAAGTTGAATGCCCAATTATAAAACTCAGGTTGCCACGGAGAACCATAAACTTTTACCGATGATTGGTAATCCTCACCAATAACTTCAATGTCGTCCTGAAGGTAAGTAACGTTAGGATAGTAACTCATGATGTCTTTAGCTAACATTGGGTCGTCCTCAAACATAAGGTCGTGGTTACCCGCAATCACAATCTTATCGGTATAGTCATCCAAACCATTGTACCAATGAAAGAATGCGTCTACCTCATGTTCATAACCTCGTGAAGAAAAGTCACCGGCATGGACCAACAAATCACCACCTGGCAACTGTGAGGTTACCTGACTATGTTTTGTGTGCGTATCCGATATAAATGTGATTACCTTTTTCATACCACAAAGATAATAAAAAAAAAATGGGAACTAAAAGTTCCCATCTTATTTTATTTTAAAGGTTTAATCCGTTCTCAAACATAATCTCACGAAGTTGTTCTCTACACTTCTCGTAAGTCTCATACTTGTCCTCACTATATTCTTCGTCAGACATATACTTATATTGACTTCTTAACCATTGGTCCATTTCCCAAAGTGCAGATTGTGCTTTAGAAGCATTAACCGCTAAATCAAAATCTGATTGGTCTTCCGGTAGATTAAATTTTAAGATAGCTTCCATAACTCGTAATTACTATTTTGTGTTTTGAATTTAATATAATCATCTCTCTCCTCCACGATTTCTGTAATTATAGTAGTTTGCCAAGTAAAGAACTGATTAAACGGAGACATAATTAATGAAAGACCAGGTGCAGGAAGTGGGTGTTTTTTTTTAAATGTACCATCTTCATTAAATTCAACCCACATTACCTCAGCCGATTGTTTAGTTAAACCATCACGTTCACGAGCTAGTTTCCAATTGTTGGTTTGGATGTCTACCGGTATCTTAACTTGGTTTAGTTTACTCATCTCTCTTTGGTGTTAAAGATTATTTTACATCTTCAAACGGTATCCCATCTAGTTCAATCAACTCCTTACAGTTAGATAATAACCTAAGTTGGGTATCGTAAACACTCTCATAGAATTCTGAAGATACTTCATCATAATTTTCATCATCCCAATCCATATCTACCGTAGGGTCTTCCATTTCCTCTTCCTCAGACCAAATACAACCTTCTGTTGTTTCTTCATGCTCACCATATGTAGTTACTGATTTAACTAACAACGCACCTACAGGGTTGTAACCCTCGTCTTCATACTTCACTTCGATAACCACATCATTATCCAAAGGAAAACATAGGTTATATAAATGAATAAAGAATTGTTTTGGTGGATACCATGCCGATTCGATTGAGAACTCACCCTCACCAATTACATCGTATAAGGTAGTCCACTTAGAACCTAATTTCTCATACGACCATTCGTTTAAAACCCCACGGTCTTCAGTCAAATCAACATCATCGTAAAACGCAGTTGCAAATGCAGTAACGGGTGAGTCACTATTATTATCGTTTACTTTGTCAATCAACGAATCAACTAACTTTATCACTTCTTCGTTACCTTTTACCTCAACGGTACTTTTTAAATTGTTTGCCATTTCTTTTTTATTTAATTATTATTTATTTTACTTACCAAGTTTTTGTTAACGGTCCGAAACCATAATTTGCGTTCTCATCAACCCAAGAAAAAAGTCTTGTCTCTTCTACATCATGTATCACTACAGTCTTATCCGTTACCACATTATCATAGAAGTATCTATAACTGAATAATGCAACATCAGGTTCCATCGCCTCAATAATCACATCGTTAAAAACTTTACAACCGTGAGCCCATGTTAAACTCTCATAACAAGATAGAAATAGATTCACAACTCTACCATTGGGAACCGAACCATACACAGTACAATCAATTAACGCATAATTATCTTGACTTTGTTTCATACCTGAAAAGAAGGTGTGACTTGGATGTAATTTATCTAATAGAACATCGAATGGTCTAATAGGTTTAGCATCCACATCACAATATATCCCTCCGAAATCTCTGAGAAGTAATAACCTTACTCTGTCAGCGATAAAAGCCCACTTATATAAATCAGGGTCCTTAAGATAACTCTGCAAAAATACATCATCTTTATATAAATCATTGAAAATCTCATCGTGAGTCCATAATTTATATTCCCAATCAGGATGGATAATCTCCATTTTTTTAGAAAACTCCACACAGTGTTTAGGCATCTCATCGTACCCAATCCATATTTGATGTATTTTTTTAGGTAGATTCACTATTCCTCAATTAGTTCAGGCCACTCAGTATCCTCTAATACTTTATCTCTTACCAAATCAAAATCATCCACTACCTCATCGTGTACCTCATCTTGTAGGTCCTCATCCCCACTTTCCCATCTCTTAACTTGGTCCTCTGTTAATTCTTCTGTGTCTTCCCAACGAACTGTTGTGATAATCACTTTTCTTCTTAATTTTGCCATGTCTTAATTGTTTAAAATTTTAGAACTTAATATTAGTGGTGAACCATCTTTATGGTCAGACACTCTAAATATTCCATTTACCTCTTCAACGATTAAAGTATCTGATTTACCATAACTCGTTTTGTAATTGTTTTTTACGTATTCAACTACTTTTTCTTCTACTGATTTATCCATTTTTATATGTTTTTAATAATTAATATTCGTTTTCTCCGTAAGCCAATGCTTGAAATCCACCTGTTTTTGTCCACTCCTCATTTGGTACTCCCACTTGAAGTGATTCATCACATCCTTTAGTACGAGAATCAAAGAACTCATTCTCAACATAAGCCTCTTCCATACATAATTCATAGACCGCATCCTCACCATAGACTTCTTTATTAGTTTCATTCTCATAGAATTCATACTCATTCCACACTTCGTTTTGTAGGTAGTTTACCAATTCTTGCTCTGAATCACCTTCGTATGGTGGTTCACATTTTCTTAACGCTTCTACATTAACCTCAAAAGGTTCACTTGCTGATGAGATTGTCCAAGTCTCAACTTTACGGACGTAAATCTTTTCTGACATGTTTTTATTTTTGTTTTAGATTATTTATTCTTCTTTGAAGGTACCATAACGCTTTCTCTAAGTCCTGGGTCGGAGGGTTACCATCTTTTTTACCATTCCTTCCAATGTATTTAATCACATTGAATAGATACGCATCTTCGTCTAAACCCCATGCCTCTGCAACCTTAACAACCTCGTAGGGATTTGATTCTCCACCGTAATGTTCAGGATGTTCGACTAACTCAGTTTTATCGACTATATGTTTTTCTTTCATTTCTAATCGTTATTTAATACAAAAGTAAAAACAAAATTCGGTAATAACAAATATTACTGAGACAATTTTTACGTTATCATCGAATTAGCGAAATTAATACTTAACACTAAAGATGTGATAAGTATCTTCATACCAATAGCAATCAGGATAATACCAAACACTCTCTCCATTATTGTAATACCCACAACCCCTAATTTTTTTTGTATCCAAGCGGCCGACTTAAGGAAGAAAAAGATAACCAAAGCATTTAGAATAATACCTACGATTATAACAACGTCTGACATATCTTGAGTAAGTGACATTATTGTTGACAACGTACCAGGTCCCGCTATAAGTGGAAATGCAATTGGGAATATAGTGGCAGACATCGGTTCATCACTACTCGTTGATTCAATACCTAACACCATCTTAACCCCAAAGAATAATAATAACATAGCTCCCGCCAATGCGAAATGAAATGTTTCTATCCCTAATAATGTGAATAAAGTTTTACCAATAAACAACATAGCAATCATAATACATACCGAGATAATAGTTGCCTTACCTGATTCAATTTCACCGTTCTCTTTCCTTAATCTAATGATTAAAGGAACATTCCCCGGCATATCAATAACCGCAAACAATGTTAAAAAAACCGTCAATATGTTTAATACTATATCCATTTTATTTTACCCACATTTTTTCATTAATAACTAATATATCCACATCACAATTATTGAATAGGTTGAAAGCGTCTTCAGGTGTTTCTACTATCGGTTCTCCCGCTAAGTTCAACGAAGTGTTTAATATCACAGGGACTCCACTATAGTTCTCAAACGACCTAATCAAATCATAATAATCTTGATTGTCCTCTCTAACAACTGTTTGTATTCTCGATGTACCATCTACGTGTGTAACTGAAGGTATCTTATCTGACACCACATTACATATCTTTAACATATACGGTGAATCACCTTCAAACTCAAAGTAGTCTTTAACATCTTCAACACAAACTGCCGGAGCAAAAGGTCTAAACCATTCTCTATTCTTAATGTCAAAGTTAATGTAATCTCTGGTATTTTCCAAACATGGATTAGCAATAAAACTTCTATGTCCTAACGCTCTTGGTCCAAACTCAGAACCCCCTTGCATCCAAGCGATTACCTTACCTTCATTTAGTTGAGAACCTAAGAAATCTAAATCCAAATCCTTACCACCTTCGGGTGTTGGATAGGTCTTACCTGTATAAACAACCTCACCAACGGTCTTTTCAGTTCTCGGAACATCTAATAAGTTATGTGACACATACAATGCACATCCAACAGATAATCCGTCATCACCCGAACCAGGGTATGGAGATACCGTATTGAATGATGTGTTAGCCTCTATCTTACCGTTTGTGGTACAGTTTAAGAACCCTCCACCGGCCATACATAAGTTACCACCATTTATCGTTTTAGTCTCCTCAAACAACTCCTGTGCAAATCTGAATACCGTATGTTCAAAGATGTATTGTATAGTCGCAGCAGCGTCCATAGCTTCTTGACTGTCTGAGGTTTCCTTATTGAAATACTCAGCACCGAAGAAGTTATCACTCATCATTGGGTCTTGTGGGTGGGGATGGGTAATGACCTTACCCGTTACTTTCATAAACAACCTGTAAATCCATCTCCAATCATCACCACCTTCATTTCTCTCCCAATAAGACTTCGTATATTTATCGAGGTCTTTGATAATATCAGGGTTTACTTTACCATATGGAGCTAACCCCATAGTCGTACCCGCCTTAAACAATCCAGGACCTAATCCTAAAGTTTCAGTAAAGACAGAATAAGCATGTGCGATATTAACACCAGGGTAATATAACGTTTCTAATTTATTACCATAACCATACGAGAATAAGGAACACGCATAAGGGTCCGCTTCAGTAGAATCCATAGTAAAGATAGCCGCCTTATCTAAGTTAGTCGTATAGTAAGTTGATGCTGCATGTGCATGGTGGTGATTGATAAACCAACCCGGTATTGTTCTACCATATATATCCAAATTAATTGGAACACATTCGTGTGGTCTGTTGGTGATTGGTGGTGTTAACAATACTAAGTCAGATAATACTTGATATCCCTTTCCTTCAACATACGGAGCAGGAGTACCATCATCAGTAAAATCAAACGTCTTGTTAAACATCCACATATAATCCTCTTTAACATAGAGTTTCAAATCTTCAAATTCATTTTTCCATGTAGTTCTATTCTCGAACCAATATGTAATACCAACATAATCGATATCATCTATCGTCATACCAGCGTGGTCTAAAACATAGTCCATCATTTTTTGTGTGATATATCTATCTTTCTTAACCCTTGATATTCTTTCTCTTGATATCGCAGATAAGATTTTACCATCTTTAACTATACACAACGCCGAGTCGTGATTTGGGGATATTCCTAATACTACCATTTCTATAATTTAATTTTTATGTATCCTGGATTAAAAAAGTCACCGACTTCATAATCCAATTTATAATCTTTTAAGGTTTCCGTCACAATGTCTTGCATCTCATTGGATAGACCTGTGATAATATAAAGGTATGGTTCTCGTGAGTCAATCATTTCACCCATAAAAATATCTACCTTCCTACTAACATCAGAATGTCTTACCCCATGTAAATCAAGAGTATCATTTTTCATATACCATTTCTACTTGAGCCATTTCAGCCTTAGTCTTATTTATCCTCGCTTTGGATTTCTTAGTATACTCATCTGAAAGTTCAATACCAATGTATCTTCTATTATGTACTAAACAAGCAACTGCAGTTGTTCCTGAACCTGAGAATGGGTCTAAAACCACATCGTTTTGATAAGACAGAATCTTTATAGCCTTTACAGGTATGTCCATAGAGAATGTCGCCTTCGTTAACTGATTAGTATCTGCAAAGTAATTCCATTGTCCAAAAACCAAAGACATAAATTCTTTCTTATCTGAATCATTGTATTCAATTCTTTTTCTCATTCCCTCACCGTTAGTCTTCTCAACCATCTTTATCTCAGATGGAGACCATTGAGGTTCACCTTTTATCTTTTTCTTATATTCCTTTTTATATCCTAATATAACACACTCTTTTGGATTATATATGTAAGGAGCTGAAGGACTCATCCAACTACCCCACGCAGTAGTCTTTGACCTATGTGGACTGTCTTCATCTAAATCAACCAACCCGAAAAAACCAAACCCAATCTCCTTCATTATTTGATAGAACTCAGAAGCAAAGAATATTCTACCTCCTCGTTCCCTCACATTTGTTTCATAGGGAATGTTAATAGCAACTCTACCGTCATCCTTTAAGACATCATAGACACCTTTCAACCACTGACGAGTAAAATTCCAGTAGTCATCCATAGATAAAGTATCTACGTGGGTATCATAATTAATTCCCACATTATATGGTGGGGATGTTATCATCAAATCCACACTCTGATTATCCATTTCTTTTAAGACACTGATACAATCACCTTGCGTGATGTTATTTATATATTTTTCCATTAAATTGATTTTACTTAATAGTATGATTTATTATCTAATAATTCAACATATAAATTAAAAAACCCCGAACCTATTTTCAAGGTCGGGGTTGTTACGTTTAAGAAGATTTTAAACTTTAGGGACAAATAATAAATATACCATTTTAACTTAAAAACTTACTTTTGTTTAACTTTTTTTATAAAATCTTCAACATCTTGTTGAGTTAGACCTGACATCACATCATAATCGTTAATCACAAATTCTTCTTTTTGTTCACCTACCAACGCAACTTCAAAGGTTGACTTAATATTTTTAAACCACTTACCGTGTAACTGAGATAAAAAGACATGATACTCTACCCTATATAAATCACCATAAGAATCCCCTCCACTACAAACTGAGATGTAGTTTTTATCATCTAATTCATATATACCGTGAATACCTTTCTCGTTGAGTCTGTGTTTTTTAAAAACTATGTTAGTGAAATTTTCTCCCATTCGTGATTTGTTAGTAATTTAAATGACCCCACATATTTTTGATTCCACTCGTTAGGACCTATTAATGAAAGGAAAGTCTTTCCATTATCATCCAAATAAAGATGATATACATTTCCAACAATAGGTTCGAAGTTGAAACGAGATGAATAAACCATCTCTGTGATTGAAGCCTGTTCAATAAGTTTTTCATATTCTTTTTTAATTTCTATAAATCTAGCATTTATTTCTTTCTTTGCTCTCTCAACACCAAAACGTTTAAACCCACCAACATCTACGACATCAATGGAGGGACCACTAACATTAGTACCATAAGGAGTAAGCGAAGGGTAATAACCCTTCTCCTCATCATATACTACATTATCTGGTTTCTTACCCATTTACAATACTTAACGCTTTATTATATAAATCAACGGTACGTGATTTGTCACCTGACTCTCTTAGTCGTTTAACCTCATCCAATAGTTGTTGACTATACCCATTTTTATGTGCAGTATATAAAATTTCCTCAATATACTCTTCGTTATTAAAACCCATTAGTTGACGTGTTTATCAATTAAGAATTCTAATAATTTACTGTAATGTATGTCATAGTTCTCTCCTCCTGATGGTATTACATTAGGACTATAAGGACATACCTCTAACATTCTTTTAACTTTAAGTGACTCAGCAATTGAGTAGAACATATTTTGATTACCAATAAACAAACTACAACCTTTTATGATTTTAGCAACTTCATTATAATCTTTAAACGGAACCTGTTTGATATTATTAACACGTGTCGCAATATCTTTAAACTCCATATTACTACCAATGAAATAATACTCTACATCCTTAAAGTTATTTAAGATACTCCAATCTACATTTTTGTTTTGGTAGATTAATGAACGTGAAATCACTATTCGATTATTAAATCTTTCATTGGTTTTAACTTTTAGTGATGGTTTCTCTAACGAATCATACACACCCATCATAGAAAAGTAGTGTCTCGAAATGTTACCAGCAGCAAAATTAATTGGTTGTGTTTTACATAACCCTAAATCTACGTTGATTATACTGTTATCACCATCAAAGACCTTCACCTCGTTGATATATGTCTGTGACTCCAATAAACCTTTTAACATTTCAACCTCTTCCTTCATAAGTCTAAACGGACTATAAGGATAACCAGGTTTATCTTTATCTTCATTAGGTATATTCACCTCTAAATGTAAATTAGCCTGTTCACCATTAATATCACACGCCTTTTTGATTGCGGGTAAAGAGTAAATTATATCGGAAACAAACCCTGAGTGTTTAAAATCTATCATATCTATATTTCTTTATTAAATTATACGACAATAAAAAAGGGGAGTCAATAATTGACCCCCCTTTTACGAGTTTTTTTGTAAAGATATTTACTACATGTAATCTTCAATCAATTCCTTGATTATTTCTGTGTTCTTACTGAAAAATACACCGAAACCGATTCCACCCATAAATGGATACCCCATTAATAATAAAATCGAACCAAACCCTAAAGCAACTAAAGCGGTGAAGCCCTTTGTCTTTACGAATTCTTTAACGATTTTGTAATAAGGTAAAACGTATACCTTTAACATCTCCATTAGTTTTTTTAATACTCCTAACATACCTTTAACTGTTTTAATATAATTTATTACTCATATATAAATATCTGTAAATTATAAAATAACTTTGTAGTATCGAATAAAAAAGGTTGTAAATAGATTTATTTCTATTATAAGATAAGAGAATCGAATTAAATTAAATTAAAATTTATCTAATTGATTTGAATTTTGTGTGTATGTATCGGTTAACTCTTTCCCATAGACTAAGACTTGAACCCCACATCACTCGGTCAATCATATCAATACACCAATTATCCCATTTTTCAAACAGGAAAAAGATATCAATAGTAAGTTCGCCAGCATGAGTTACCGTTGGAAATGACCATGTGATTTCAAAAAGGGAACCTGACCACCAAATACCATTATCAATATTTAAAAACTGAAAACCAAACTTATGGTGGTCACCACCTAAATATATGGTGAGTAAACTAAACTTCGCAGTCCAATTGTTCGTTTTCCACGCTATTTTTTGTAGTATCTTTCTCATAATAAGGATTGTTACGGTTATATTTATTTTGTTTTATATTCTTATGTAAAGGAACTTCAATATCATAAGGTATCGTATTGTATCGATATACTTTAGGAAAGTGATAGAACCCACATGAACTTAATGATAAACATATTATTAAAAAAATCAAATATCTCATCACTTCTTTGGTCTAATATGTAAATAGTCCTGTAGTTTTAGTGCTATGTACTTACCTAACATTGAAAAGACAATATAAACCCCCATCATATAGTAATCCATTTCAATAACTGCCGACACACCTAATGCCGTTGAGAATAACCATACAATTGTTAATGCGAATCCGATTAACATTGTTTTTCTCATATCTCTATCGTACGAATATTTAATCTCTAAAATTTTAAGGGTGTTAAATAACATTTGTATCACCGCAAGTATCACATAATTCATAAACAACTAAAATATCTATCTCCTCTATCACATAAGAAAGTAACAACAATACCCTCAGGATTATTTTCTTCCACCCATTTCTCTGAAGCTAATATATTAGCACCCGCCGAAATACCAACAAAGATACCCATTTCTTTAGACAACCTTAAAGCACGTTTTTTAGCATCTTCAGTCTTAATTCTAATTACTTGGTTAACTTTATTCATATCCACTAAGAACTTTGAGCCGTCACCAATTCCCTGTATACCGTGTAACCCTGGTTCTCCACCGCTCATAACAGGTGACTCATCAGGTTCAACCGCAATGATTTTAGTAAATGGTACGTACTTTTTAACCTCAACACCGGCACCCATTAGAGTACCACCTGTCCCTGTCCCTGTCACAAAGGCTTCAATTACTTTGTAGTCATCACTATCATAACCAACATCTTTAAGTATTTCAGTAGCCGTAGTCTTTTTATGAGACTCCACGTTAAGTTGATTATCAAATTGGTTACAGTTAAACCATCCGTTTTCTCTGGATAATCTATCTCTTAATTCAATTGCAGTGTCAAATTCACCCGCAGGTACTTCAATTAATTCCGCACCATAGAAAGACATTGTCTTTTTTCTTTCCTCAGACATATTAGACGGCATTACTATCACACAACGATATCCTCTCTCTGCGGCTAACCAAGCGAATGATACACCCATATTACCTGAAGTCGCTTCAATAATAGTATCACCCTTTTTAAGTATACCTCTTTTCTCAGCATCATTTATAATATAACTTGCGGGTCTATCTTTGATAGAACCTGTAGGATTAAATAACTCAGCCTTAGCGTAAATCTTATCACTAATTTTTATTAGTGGTGTGTTACCTATTTTGTCACTTAATCTCATTACTTTTTCTCGTATAATTCTAAAATCAAATCTTCATGATACTCCACATTCTTAGGATTAATTGAAGAGTGTTCCCATATAGTCTCTTTAGATTGTTTTTTGTATTGTTCAAAGTTCTCATCATGAGTCTCAAAAGCTTCTAACAACTTCTCTTTACCCATTGTAACATCAAAACCTTCGTAGTAGTATCCCGCATCTTTAATAAAGTGAGCATTGTGAATTAACGGATAGTTACCATATAAAACATCATACCACATATAGTTAAGTGCGTTCTCCATTTGCCATGAAACAACCGCATCAACGTGTTCACTCATAAACCACGGTAACTTATAACGTGCTTCAAACGATGCTTTATTATCTTTAACAATATCTAAAGTGTTTGAGAAGTGACGGAATATCTCATTATCCTTAATCTTCAAAGCATTGGTCACAAAGATGTCCCCCATTTTGTGGTCCGCTTCTTCTTTACCCAATTCTCTTTTAAGGTGTCTGTAAGTATCTTCCATAATTAACATAGGATAGTGACAAGTCTTAACCATATTGATGTTAGGTTCAAAGACCCCTATGTTCCATTTAGTTTTACCAGGTTGATATCCAAATGGTTTCTTACACTGTCCAATAATCTTATCAATAAAGAATGGGTCCCAAATATGTGGTACCTCTTTTACCTCGGTATCATACGCTAATCTAAAATAGTGTTGGTTAGTGTTGATGTGTTGTGGAGTTGTCCATATAGCATCATATTCAATACCGATAAAGACCGCACCAGGGGTTAAACCAAATAAAGTTCTCTCAGTATCAATCCACCAATCGTTTCCACCTTTATAAGCAACAACTTTACCACCGTTCGCCTTTACCTTATCAGTAATTTTGGAACCTGTTTGAGCACCTAACTCAATTAGGAAGTCAATCTCATCTTCGACATCTTTAAACCTAACCACTTTAGCATCTACGTCATCCATCATTAACATTGAAGGGTCGTCTCCGTCACCTACGTTAATAATATAAACTTCATTAAATTTCTTTGATTGTTTTAATAATTTAACGAACATCAATACGTTTTGTTTGATACCGTTAGAGAATATTGAGTCATTCTCTTTTTTAATATATAAGGAAACCCCTATATTTATCTTTCCATTCTTTGGCATAAGTGAATTGTGTTTTTTATATAATAGGAGGTATAAACCCCTAAGTAAACTTAATTTTTATTCTGATGGTATAATAAACCACATTATTAAATATATCAATATTGTCCAACCGAAACTAAGTAATGCACTTATTACCGTTAAAACTCTCAATATACCAGTATTAATACCAATATAATTAGCAAGTCCTCCACAGACTCCCCCAATCCAACTTCCGTATATTTCTCTTTTCATAGTTTTTATTTTATATTACAAATATACATAAATATTTTATGATATTCTAAATTATTCTTTGTGATTCTTTGATGGTCTGTACCCATCCAATAAAAGACTCATATAAGTCTTAATTATTTTTTTTAATTTCTTAATAACCATATTATTCATTTATTAATTACTTAAAGGTGCTTTTATAGTTGGATGATATTCATAATCATTAAGTTTATAATCCCATTCACCACCTAATAAATCTACATTACTAAACTCAATTGTTGGTAAATTATACGGTTCTCTCAAAATCTGTTCTTTTGCTTGTTCAATATGATTCTTATATAAATGTACGTCACCTAAGTTCCCAATTAGTTCACCAGGAACCATATTAACTTCTTTAGAAATTAAGACTAATAAAGTACCGTATGAGGATATGTTAAATGGAATACCTAAGAAAGTATCACAACTTCTTTGATTCCACATTAAAGATAATTTTCTTTTAGGAACACCACGTTCGTCTAAATCAATATCGGTCATACGTTTTGCGTAAGATAGACTTTTACCTATAGAACTAACCCAATATTTAACTCTCTCATCAAAACTAAGTTCTTCAGTATAAACTTGGAACCCATAATGACACGGAGGAAGAACTACATTATCAATTTCATCAACATTCCATGCTGATACCATCAATCTTCTACTATCAGGATTGTTCTTTAGATTATCAATAAGTTTTACAATTTGGTCGATGCCTGGCTTAACTCTTTTTCGTGTACCTAATATATAATTAGTATCATACTTAGAACCCCACTCTCTCCATTGATTACCATATATAGGTCCTAACTCACCCCACTTCTGAGCAAACTCATTATTGGTTTTGATTTTGTTGATAAATTCATCTTGACTAGGTAAAGATGATTGAATGCCGGGCATTGGCGAAAATGTACTCTTAAATGCTTTATAAGCATCACCATCCCAAATATGACAATTGTTATCAACTAAGTATTTAATATTAGTATCTCCTTTTAGAAACCACTTCAATTCAGTCATCATAGTTTTAACTGCCATCTTCTTTGTGGTTAGTAAAGGAAATCCTTCACTCATGTTGTGTCTTATCTGACGACCAAACACCGAAATAGTACCAGTACCTGTACGGTCTTTTTTATCAACACCATTATCAATGATGTCAGATAGTAACCTTTGGTATTGTTTATCTATATTATCCATTCTTAGTTGTCAATTTACCATATATGAATTTAGTCGCAAAAATTAAGAATATAATCCCTGTGATTGGATTATCAATAACCCTAATAAATCCCCATGGCATATCTTCAGGTGTCTGAGCGTAACTCATACCAATTATGAAACCAATAGTTCCTGTAATAATTAAGTGGGCTACTTTAGCCAATACAAACGACAGTAATCCTGCCCAAAATCCTTTTTCCATTTTTATTTTTTTAAATCTCTTTTAATATCTTTTTTAACCACCTCTAAATATTTCTTACGTTTCTTATCCGTAACAAAAGGAACTGACCAAAATTGTTTTGTTTTAAACCACCTTGATGGTTTCCATCCAAACACAAACGTGAATACCCCCATAACCAATCGTAACTTAACCGAATTAAGGTATAATGTTCTAACAGGTAATGATGGTGCTCCGTGAGTGATGTAAGTTCTAACCTTCTTATCTTTGAGGAATGGTTTAGGGTATGCGTACTTACCAATGATTGGAACAAACTGATACGCAAAACCAGGTGTGAATACCTCATCAAAAAACACTTCCAATCTCGGTGTTAATCTGAACCACCATACAGGTGAAACAAAATAAATCCTATCGGACCACGTAACCAAATCTTTATATCCACTAATCAATTCTTTCCTATCTGAAGAATGAAACTCATCTCGATATAAATCAATGACCTTACTCTCTTCCCCATCAACATTTAAAGATTCTTCAATGGTTTTATAGATACCATTATAACAAAAACTATTTTTGTCAGGATGAGCGATTACAATAAGGTTTTTCATTTCGTGTCTTTTTTTAATATTAGTAAATTGAGTTGTAAATATAAAGTCCGTAACCTAACAATAAATTTAAATTTATCATTACTAAGTTCCATTGTTTTGCTATCCATACTTGGGGTAGGGAAAACACCGCACCTAATAAGTAAGTATAAGCACCAATATTATCGTATGGTAATAGGTAAGGTGACATCATAATGAACGCACTACCCATATACCCTAATCGGTTTCCTAACCTCTCTAATGGCGTTAATTTCTTATCTAAAACAAAGATACTAAACATCTTATTCAGTATCGGATAGTTCGTAGGTAACTCTTTTTTCTTACTCATCTATTTTTTTTTAGGTGTTAACCATTCATCTATACTATTATTGGACATCGTCCATTTACCTCCCTTTTTAATACTTCCATCACAATACTCACATAACGGTGGGATTGTTTTTCTAGCCTCCATTAATTCCTCTAAGGTCTCAATATCGTCTAAGTCAACATAATCATCTTTGGTTATTTTTAAATCGTGTTCTCCTTTGAATGTTTCGTCAAAGATATCAAAAAAAGCAGTTTCAGAACAAGTAAATATCTTATTATCTTTAAGGATATATACGTTCCCACGATACCTACAATCCGTAACCCCCTTTTTCTCTCTATGAAGAAACTGACTTCCCCATGACTCGTCACCTAAGTATGTAAACTTCCCATAAACACAATCATGCTCTTCTAATTTTTTAAATATCTTCTCATACTTTATCTTAGGGTATATAGAGATAATAAATTCGACATTATATTTCTTTAGTAATTCGAAAAACTCTCCTTTCTTAGTTGGGATAAGTATACCATTTGTCACTATCCTAATCGGTACGTTTAACTCACCAAAATGAGTAATGATTTCATTAATGTTAGGGTGCATAAGTGGTTCCCCTCCCATCAAAACTAATCGATATATATTTTTACCGTTATTGGTAATTCTATACATCTTTTCCGTCTCTGACTTAATAACCTCTAAGTCAATATGTGTCGTACCTTTCACCAATGGAGAAAACGTAGAACACGATGCACAGTTTAAGTTGCAATTTGTTGTTATATAATACTCTAAGAATATATTCTCCCACCCTCGGTAACTTAATTTATGCTCCATATTTTATAAGAATTTTTTAAATTTACTTTTTTCAACAATCGCCCACTTAACCAATTGTTTTTGATGGTATTCTTTACCGAATTGGTCTAATAATTCTGATAAGTGTGTGTAGTGTGAATACGCATCACTGTCAACAGGAATATCAGGCCACTCATTTTTTTCTAACCACTCTTTAGATTCTAAACCCATATTATTATACCCAACCTCTTTTTTTACCGTATATGAAAAATATCAATGCTCTAGCAAAAGACATAATCATAAACGATATACTCATACCAATTTTAAATTTACTTATATCCGTGATAAACTCAAGCCCTATTTGATACCATAACGCAACTAAAATAATATCACCGAAAATCATAACACCAACTAACGCAATTGGAAATTCTTTTGTGTAGTCAAATAAAAAATTAACCACAAACGTTAATAGTGTTAACCCTAAGATTAAACTTAATCCTGCTAATAAACTCATTACTTTTGATTTTTTGATTTAAACCTGTCCATTGATGACAGACTTGTTTTACTGTGTTTTGTTTTTCTTCCCTTTACTCGTTTTCTCCATAGTTTGAAGGACGATTCTTTTAAGTGTGTTCTCATTATCTTACGAACATCATTCTCTTTAATACCAAATTGGAACTCTATAGCTTCAAAGGGCGTTCTATCCTCCCAAGCCATTTCTATAATCCTATCAATATCTTCTATTTTCATACATCTATAAATCCCAAATCGATTTTCTCTTATTTTTTTTATACTCTTTGTATCTTTCAACAATAATGAACAATATTATTTTAATTACCTTCATTATAACTTAATCGTACCAACCCTCTGGTTTACCTTCATCACCTAATTTATCCATCGCTAACTCACATATCATCGCACCATCAAGTTGTTTACCATGTGGTGAAGGAAACGAATCACTCATTTCAGACAACGCAGTATTAACAAACCATTGGTCTTTGTTAACATATTTTTTTTGAAATCTTTCGTGTACTTTACGAAAAGAATTATCCTCTTCAATTCTCCATACTTTAATTTCTTCAGCAATTGGAATTGAAATCATCAATCTATAAAAGGTAAACGAATCGTTATAGTCCATAATATTCACTAATATCTTTAATTAATTTATTTACGTTTGTACAAGTGGGATAATCTTCAATTTCTTCATAGTGTTTCAAACAATTCCCTAAATTCAGAATGAAGTCTTCTTGACTCACCGTGATATCATACACAGTACTCTCATCATCCTCAAAGGTGAATGTCATTAATTCGACAGTTTCAAGTTTATCCCCCTCAAAATTGTCTTTTATTTTTGTGTAACACAAATTAAAATACCACTCTTTATTCTCATTCAAATACTCTTCGAAATCATCTGGGTGTGGTAAACTCGCATATATACTATCCATATCTTATCTATTCTTTAGAATACAAAGATACAGATTTTATTTTAAAAAACAAAATTTGTTGTAGTCTTACTCCTGAGGTGGAGTATCTTCTTTTTTGTCATCACTTTTTTTAGATGACCATACTTTCTCAACCGATGTTAACCCTAATGTTCCGAACGCTAAAGCAGCGACCGCATTTACTAAAGTAGAATCAACAGGTTTTCCTAAGATAACATTTAAGAACAATGCCACACATAAACTAATACCCGACAACAGACCCATAATTCTTTTAGATGACGGTGCTCCATCACCATCTTTTAAAAGGTCTCTCATCCAATTTTTAATACCTGTAAACATCTTTTTCATATTAATAAATATATGGTAACCACTAATTCTTAGAGTATACCATTATTTTTCTTTTAACCATAGGTAGTACAGTCTCCTCTAACGGATATGGTCTATGTCCCTCAACACTATAGAATTCAGGTACTGACAAGTGAGTACCCTCTTTTAAAATCTCTAATTTTATATCGTTAGTTGTTTGAAATTTTTTTCTTTTAAACTCCTTAACTTTCTTAGTGAATAGAAATCTACCCCCATCAACATCCATTATAATTCTACCGATATTAAAGTAATATACATTAACCGTGTCACCATTGAATATTATATAACCTTCATCCTTTACGTTACTTTCTAACCCAACTCTTTCAACGATTATATCCTCAGCAATGTCTTCATATATTATAATACCAATCTGACTATATTCGTCTAACCTACTAATTCCCCATTCAATAATCTCTTGGATATCTTCCCCCATCTTTTCATTGGGTTGTTGTTTAACTTCGTAAATAATCTTTTTAGTCTCTAAGTCTATCCCAACCATTTCTTTTGGAAATAACTCTTCAATTTCTGATTTGTTTTTTGAGATAAGGTTTAATAATCTATTGTACTCGACAACGTTTGTTAAGTGTGGATATAATAAGTATTGATTCCAATCTTGGTCCACCTCTTTTAGATACGCCAATAATTTATATTGTTTGTACTCTAAATCTAAAGGACCCTTCTCTAACCAATCTATTATCATACTCTTCTTAAATTACCCTCTTTAAATGCTTCATAATTATCTCCCTTAGTTATCATAAATCTTCTACCCTCTCTAACATATTTAATAATACCAGCATCTTTAAGTGATGCAAAGAATGTTGAGAAGTATCCTCCGATATTTAGGTATTCACCACTAGGTGATGTGAACTCACCATTATCACCTTTCTTAACTTTACCACTCTTAATAAGAAAATCTTTTTTACTACCTAACTTATCACCTAAACCATCTAAGTATTTTATCATACTATTGGTTAATGGTCCTCTACGATTAAATTTGTATGTTGACATAACATTGTTTGAAGACCAAAAAACTTTATCGGTAATTGCCTTCAACGTTACTGGATTATTAACTAATTTCTTACTAAAACGAATTAACGTCTCATACCAATTATTAAAGTTAAAATTATCACCTCTTATTCCATAGGTATGTGTCTTTTTAACATATTTTAAGATTGGGTATCTTTCATCATCACCTTCGCTCCCAAAAATACCTGATGTAGAATCTATTTGATAACTAATTTTGTATTCATTTCTATCTTCATTGACATCTATCCTCATTTGACCTAAAATCACTCCCTTATTTTTTTCAGTATCACTGGTTCCAATCATAAACGTTTCCAAAATAGTACCACCAAAAACCTCACCTAACTCACTGTTAACTTCAAACCAAAGAGGTAATTCACCATACCCATACTTACTATTGTTAGGCTCTTCCACCGTATAACTAAAGTCTAATCTATCCTCTAAAGTTTCTATGGCATTATTAACCATTGATTCTTCTGTACGGAAATTAGATGTTTCCGCACGACGCACAGAGGCTATTGTTTGTTGTACGTCATTTCTAATTAAATCTAATGAAGATTTTTTAATTAACAACTTAGCAAGTTTAACTTCACCATCAGACATTCTTTTATCTAACGCATCGTACCATTCTTCAGGTCCTGAGTATCTGACGAAGGCAGCTATCTTATAAAACGGATTGTCAGACTCAACCTGTTTGTTATGTATGTAATATAGATTACCCTTACCGTCATATTGATTGAAATACTTAGTATCTTTGTGTGTTGTACACCACTTAGTCCCTGAACCGTACTTACAAGACGACCTGTGTGTTAAAGGTCTAACAATGATTATTTCATCGTTGTCAACTAATTTAATAGATTCCGATTCTGAGATTTTAGGGGCTTTGTCCCTCTCGTAGTCACTGATAACATCAGCTAATTCCCCAATCGTCTCGTATTGGTTAATATCTTTTTTTTCTAAATTTTTACGGTATCTATCGAATTTCTCTATTATCTCATCCCCATCTTCGATTTCAGGAATATCTTCCATACTACCAATTTCGAAGTATTGGGTTAGGTACCAATCAGCATATTTGTAGTTAGTCTTTTTATGTATCTCTGAATCAGTTAAGTAATCTGTCAATAAGTCTTCAGACGTTGGGTACTTAGCGATTAACGTTTCTTTCCTTCCTTCTTTTAACATATTAATTAGTTCTATATATATGATAATCTACACCATCAATTTCGACTATGTTCTCAACTCCATCATACCCTGATAGTACATGACCCAACCCATCATTCTGTATTACATCCTCAGCAACACCATCTAAATCGACATAATCTTTAATGTCATATCCTAATTCCCCAAATACTTCATCTGTATTATTCATCAAGTCACTAACTCTATCATCCACAAGTTCATCAACTTTCTCTTCAATTTCCTCCTCACTCGGGTGTGTTTCTTCATCGTCTTCATCATAATCATAAAAAAAACCTTCTAAGTCATAACGAACATCATCATTATAATACTCATAGTAACTTTGTTTTAAGTCCTCTTCCAATGATTTTTCATCTAAATTACTTTGAATAACCCAAGCACTAATCCCCTCAATACCTAATTCATCAAGGGTACTTTCCATACTACGCTTAGCAGCTGACTCAGCTTCATCTTCAATTCCAACTGCATAATCCCCGTAGTCCGTTTCAAAATGTCTTAACCCATAATGGTCCCAGTCATCTTCATATAACACCTCATACATATCTTCACTTTCGATATCATCTGTTAACTCATCAATTTTAGATTCAAGTTCGTCCACGATAATCTCTAACTTATCAATCATATCTGTGACTTTAGTTGATGTATTGTTTGAGCCGTTTAGTTTTTCTAATTTAGATTTAACCTTTTTAAGTTTAAGTTGAGACTCTTCTCTTTCACTTTTAAAAGAATCAATATCATTCTCATCGTAACTTAACTCCCCCTCATCCATTATGAATTGATATACCGCCTTAGCTGGGAAATCGTCAGAAAAAGAGTCGTTCTCTCTATTTGAATCCTTTGTCCTTCTAATATTTAACAGTCTTTCCCTTTCTCTTCTTCTACGTTCAGCAGCATGTTTTTCTTGCGCAATTTGAGTATCATCGTAGTCTATTACTTTTTGTAATACGTCACTAGGTATTTTACCATATGCCTTCATTTTTGCTAATGCCGAAGCACGTTTAGTCGCCTTTTCTTCGTCATTAGTAAAACTACTCGAAGGGTCGTACCCAAAGTACTTAAATATCTTATCTACTGTTTTGTTTTTCCACATGTTAGTCAGTCGTTTATATACTATAAATATGTATTAATTTGACTTTATACAATTATTTTAACACTTTTAAATTACAATCACATTAACAAAAAATAAAGACCTTATATGTTATATCGTTACGATAAGAAAAAATTGATGTTTGTTAGCATCAAAAAGAGACTATTACATATCTTCTACCTATTACTACTCACAAACATTTTATCGTTTTTCTATGGTAGATACTCTAAGACTTCAATAGTTGATAGGTATGAAAAAGAAATCATACTAATGAGTGTTAATGAAGAATCGTATGACTTTTCAAAAGAAAATTTAGTAACAGAACTTAAGAGACTTAACATTAAGTTCCCACATATCGTAATGGCACAATCAATGGTTGAAACAGGATATTGGAAAAGTGATATATTCATTGAGAATCATAACCTATTTGGGATGAAAGAAGCTCGGATTAGAGTGAATACCGCATTGGGGACTAATAGAAACCACGCACATTATTCTGATTGGGTCTCATCAGTATTAGATTACGCATTTTATCAAAGCACATATCTTAAAGATTTAAAAACTGAAGAACAATACTACAACTATCTAAGTCGTTCATACGCAGAATCAGAAAACTATGTTAATTCAGTAAAAAGTATGGTAATAAAGGAAAACTTAGTAGACTTATTTAATTAATAATATAATTCATCTCTGAAAGAATCATTCATATAATCGGAAGATAGTTTACTGTCAGCATAATCAGGGAATCGATATGTTAATTGGTCTCTATATGAAAGATGTTCATTACAATATTCTTCTAACACATCTTCAAAATCCCCCCAATAATTAATAGAATATCCAGCATCACTTATTTCTTCAATCCACCAACTTATTACGTCAATATATAACTGTTCCGAAATTTCTATCACATACGTTGTTGTTGGTGTGTGACTCCTATCGGGGTATTTCTGTTTATATGAATCACTCTTTTCGGTATATTTAAATTCCCCCTTACTACCAAAGAAATCTTCAATAGAACTCATTAAGTTGTTATATAACTCAGTCTCCAAGGCCGCTATCTGTGCTCTATCATAAGCGTTAGAAACATTATTTTCCATATTTTCAAATAAGTCAATACTGTACAACGCGTCTATTATATTATTTTCACTCCTAAAGATTTCATCAAAACAATCTTTGGTTAAAATATTGTCATCCTCACTAAGTAAATTTTCTAATACTTCGTTATCTCCATTATAATGTACCTCTTTATTTAACCCCTCGTCAACCATGTAATCTTTTAATAATTTCATGTTTTCTTCAGTTAAATCGCTAAGGTAATAAAACATTTCATCTTTACCTGAATTATACCCACCATAAAAAAGTTCATCATACTCTCCTGATAAGATTGATGTTGTAGTCTCTTCAGACATATTACTATCGTGGTAAAAGAATTTTGCTAAATCTTCTCTACCACCTAATTCCATAATTATTTCATTACGGTTCAATATCAAATCAGAGAAAATCGGTAAGGTATATTTATACAACGAATCAATATCTTTATCCGATATCATACCGTGTATGATATTTTTCATCAACTCGTTAGACTCATCACTATCATCTTTAACTATATCATCAATGAAAGAATCTAAGTCACCTCTCTTAAGTAGATAACCATATAACTTTTCTGTATTATATTTAAAGACTTTTCTAAGCGTTTGATAATCGGACGATGTACCTTCATTTAGGTTGTCCATTATTATCTCCTTAACCATTTTTAATAACATCATACTAATAAATATAGTCGTTATCTTATTTTTTTAATTTATTATATTTGTTCACAACAACTTTAATTTGATTTTTAATATCTTCGTTTGTTTGTCTTGGTGCCTGAACTGGTTGTTCAGTTTTTTTCTTTTTACATCCACATCCCATAATACTATTTGTTTTAAGTTTTTATTATATTAATAAATATAACAAACCTGTAGTATCAGTAAATAAAAAACCCCCATCTTTATGATGAGGGTTTTAAATTAATAAACTATTAAAAGAATTATAACATCGAATCGATATCTTTCTTAATCATATTTAACTTACTATTTTGTTCGTTAAACGCATTGACTAATAAAGACGTGATTTGTGGATAATTAACTCTTAAGAATCCGTCATTACCTTCAATAATTAATTCAGGTAAGACTTCTTTTATCTCTTGTGCAATAACCCCAATATCCGTTGGTGTTTCTAAAGTTTTAGGTTTATAATCAGATTTCCATAGGAATTCAACACCTCTAATCTTAGATACTTTTTCTAACGAATCAGTAATTAACTCAACATTAGTCTTAGCTCTTCTATCAGAAGCTGGTCCCGCATTTCCTTTAAACCCTTTTGGTCCTCTATAACCTTGTGGTCCATTTGGTCCTCTATTACCTTTAGTGTTTCCTGAACTTGCTCCAGCATCACCTATAGGTCCTTGAGTCGCAGCTAATCCATTAGGTCCTTTATTTCCCTTTGGTCCGAATATAGACGAAGGATAACCTTTGCCTCCAGCATTACCTTTAATTCCCTTTGGTCCTATATATCCTTTAACACCTTTGTTTCCTTTAAAACCTTTAGGTCCTGCCGGTGCTGGACTACCTGAATTAACCCAATGAGTATATCCAGCGTAACCTTTATCTCCTGTAGCACCTGTCGTTCCAATCGGTCCTTGCGGTCCTGTAGGTCCATTTGGTCCTCTATGTGAGTCACCCACATTTCCAAGAGACCCTGTATAACCTTTTGGTCCTGTAGGTCCTTGTGCTCCTTTTGCCCCAACGTTACCTTTTGGTCCTTTAGTAGAAACGTTATTACCTTTAACACCTTTTGCTCCTTGTGCTCCTTGGTATCCTGTAGGTCCAGCATTACCTTTAGCACCTTGACCACCGATGTTACCTTTAATACCTTTTCCACCTGTTGGTCCTCCCGGTCCTGTAGGTCCACCATCACCTGGTCCACCTTGATAACCTTTGTCTCCAACGGGTCCTTGTGGTTGATAACCTTTTGGTCCTGTAGAATGTCTATATCCTTTATTACCTTTAGTACCTTTAGTTAAAGATGAAACGGTAGATATCCCCTTATAACCTTTATTACCTTTAGTACCTTTGTTTCCTTTGATACCTTTGATACCTTTTGGTCCTTGTGGTTGATAACCTTTTGGTCCTTTATTCCCAACATTACCTTTAGCACCTTGGTTTCCTTGACCACCTTTTTGACCTGTTGGTCCTGTGATACCTTTCTGTCCTGTTGGTCCTCCCGGTCCTGTAGGTCCGCCTGGTCCTTGTGGTTGATAACCTTTAACACCTTTGTTTCCTTTAACACCGATGTAACCTTTATCACCACCGCCACCTATATTACCTGTAGCTCCTTTTTGACCTGTTGGTCCTTGTGGTCCTTTGATTCCTTTGTAACCAATATTACCTTTATACCCTTTAGTGTTACCACCTTGTGGTCCTTGAGAACCTTGTGGTCCTTGGTATCCTTGTGCTCCTCTATAACCTTTGTCTCCAACGTTACCCGTATAAGAAGTACCCGTACCACCTCTTTCACCTTGTGGTCCTTGGTTTCCTTGTGGTCCTGTAGGTCCACCTGGTCCTGTAATACCTTTATCTCCGATACCACCTTTGACACCTTTAATACCGATATAACCTTTTGGTCCTTGTGGTCCTTGGGCTCCTCTAATATTAGAGACACCCTTATTACCCGGTCCACCTATTGGTCCTTTCGGTCCATTAGCAACTGCAGGTCCTTTTCCACCTTTGTAACCCTTAGGTCCTGTAATACCCTTATTACCTTTAGTATTACCACCTTGAGCACCTTGACCTCCTTGGCCTCCTTGGTATCCTCTAGCACCAACGTTACCTTTAAGTCCCTTTGGTCCTGTAACACCTCTATCACCTGTAGTACCTTGTGCACCTATGGTTCCTTTATCACCACCCGGTCCTTGACCTCCTTGATATCCTTGGTCTCCTTGTTGTGAAGTCGAACCAATAATACCTTTCTGTCCTTTAGTACCTCTGACACCTTTATAACCTGTAGGTCCTTTGGTTGTGTTAGTCTGACCCTGAGGTCCTCTTCCACCTGTTACACCTTTGTTACCTTTGATACCTTTAGCACCTGTTACACCTTTATCACCTGTTGTACCTTTGATACCTTTTGGTGAAGTACCTTGTGGTCCTTGATAACCTCTCGGTCCTGTCGGTCCACCTGGTCCTACAACACCTTTTGGTCCCGTATATCCTACGTCACCTGTTGGTCCTACATTACCCTGAGGTCCTATACCACCTTGGTTACCAATATAACCTTTTGGTCCTGTAGGTCCTTGGGCTCCCTGAGGACCTATTGGTCCACCGGGTCCCTGAGTCCCTAAATTACCTTTCAGTCCTTTGAAACCTTTAGCTCCAATAACACCTTTTGGTCCTTTTGGTCCTACGTTACCTTGATATCCTTTATCACCAGGTCCACCTTGATAACCTTTGTCTCCAAAACCACCTTTGTAACCTCTGTCACCTTGTGGTCCAAAGTCACCCGTATTACCCTGTGGTCCTTTTTGACCTTTATATCCTTGCGGTCCTTGATTCCCTTTTATACCTGTGAATGAACCTGTCCATGTTCCCGTATTATCTAATACAGTAACGGATGTTCCACTCCCATTTCTTACTTTTAACGACCCCGTAATTTTAAATCCGTTAGGTGTTAAAAACCCGTTTGAACTAAAACTAGCTGCCGGAGCTCCGTCTTCACCGATAAGTAATGGAAGATTCTCACCGATTGTAAAGATTGAGTCTACAGTACCGTTATTTACTAACAATATCTCAGGAGACTCTGTTCCTGTTCTATTTGGTGTGATTAATATATTCTTAGCCATGATTAATTGTTGTTTAGTCTAAGTTTATTTATTTCTTCCTCTAACATATCAATGTTTTTTTGTTCTTCCTTAATCGCTTCAATGATTAATGGAACAACTCTAGAGTATGACAATGTTAAGTAACCCGTATCTTCAGTGTTAACTGAACTTGGAATTACTTTTTTAGCGTTTTGAGCAACAAAACCAATATCGTGTTTCCCGTAGGCTCCACGTACAAGTCCATCTTCTAAACCTTTATCTGTCCAATCAAATTCGACAGGTATCAGTTCTTGGATTTTTTGTAAAGGATTCGATATTAAATTAATATCTAATTTAAGTCTCTTATCTGAAAGAAGTGATGATGAACCACCACCACTAGTTGGACCACCGCCGCCACCGCCGGATGCTCCTTTTTGTCCTGTTGGTCCTCTATTACCTTTAGTACCTATAGGTCCTGGGTCACCTTGTGGTCCACCAGAGCCTCCAAAAGAAGATATAGGTCCAGCATACCCTTTAGGTCCTTTAAGACCCGCGGAAGTACCACCTTTTTGACCTGTACCACCACCAGCACCTGAACCACCTTTAGCACCTACTGGTCCTTGTGGTCCAAAGTTACCTTGATATCCTCTTGGTCCTTGTGGTCCTTGTGGTCCTCTTGGTCCTGCGTTTGGTCCAAAGTTACCTCTGTTACCTTTAGTACCTTTATCACCTAAGTTACCTTTAATACCCTTATTACCTTTGTATCCTTTAATACCTTTAGTACCTTTATTTCCTTTCGGTCCTTTTGGTCCTGTATTACCTCTGTTACCTTTAATACCTTTTGGTCCCTGAGGTCCTAAACCACCTCTGTTACCTTTAGTACCATTAGAACCTGTAGGTCCTGTAGGTCCGCCTGGTCCTGTTATACCTTTCTGTCCTTTTGCACCTGTATAACCTTTTTGTCCTGTTGGCCCTTGTGGTTGATATCCTTTAACACCTTTGTTTCCTTTGATACCCTTATATCCTTTTGGTCCTGCATTACCTTTATAACCTTTAGGCCCTTTTGGTCCCGTAGCACCTCTGTCTCCGACACTTGATACGACACCTTTATAACCTGTAGGTCCTTTATATGAAGGTCCTATGTATCCTTTTGGTCCCTGACCACCTTGTGGTCCTTGGTTTCCTTGTGGTCCTGTAGGCCCTTGTGGTCCCGTAGCACCTCTAATACCTTTAGTCCCTATAGGTCCTTGTGGTCCAACTGGTTGGTATCCTTTAACACCCTTGTTTCCTTTGGTACCTATATAACCCTTAACACCTTTGTTACCTTTATAACCTTTAGGTCCTTTTGGTCCTGTAGTACCTCGTGCTCCTTGAGAACCTTGTGGTCCTTGTGCTCCTCTGTAACCCTTAGGTCCCTGAGGGGATGCCCCTTTTTGTCCTTTGATACCTTTATTTCCTTTAAGTCCTGTAACACCTTTATTACCAATATTACCTTTAGTTCCAATTGGTCCTGTAGGTCCTTGTGGTCCACCTGGTCCTGTTGTACCTTTGTTTCCAACATTACCTTTAGGTCCTTTTGGTCCCGCAGCCGCGTTAGGTCCTTTTCCACCTGTATAACCTTTATCACCAGGTCCTCCAATATTACCTTTATAACCTTTAGCACCTTGTGGTCCTATCTGACCTTTTGAACCAGCATTACCTGTATTTCCCTGAGGTCCTCTATCTCCACCATCACCGGTAGCACCTTTCGGTCCTGTATTACCAATGTAACCTTGTGGTCCTTTTGGTCCTTTAGGAGCAGTTAATCCCGGAGTTGAAGGGTCGTCATTGATTGCATAACCCTTCTGACCCGTAGCACCTCTATAACCCTTAGGTCCTTGCGGTCCTTGTGTTCCAATCGGTCCTTGCGGTCCTGTAGGTCCAACTGGCCCTGTGATACCTTTCTGTCCTGTAGGTCCTGTAATAACACCTACACCCAAAGATGATTGTCCACCTCCGACACCTTTATAACCTTTTGGTCCTGTCGGTCCTTTATTACCCTGAGGTCCTTTTGGTCCTTGGTCACCAGGTCCACCTTTTGGTCCTTTTGGTGAGACACCTTGTCCACCTTGGTAACCTTTGTCACCAATAGCCCCTTGATATCCTCTATTACCTTTTGGCCCAATTGGTCCTGTTGGTTGATAACCTTTAGGTCCCTGAGGCCCTTGTGGTCCTTGTGCTCCGGTATAACCCTTAGCACCTAAAACACCTTTAACCCCTTGAGTACCTGTTGGTCCTAAATCTCCGTTACCTCCGATATTACCTTTAATACCTTTGATACCTTTGTTACCAACGTTACCTTTGATACCTTTAGCACCTTTGTTACCTTTGTTTCCGATAGGTCCTTTGTCTCCGTTTCCACCTTGATATCCACGGTTACCTTTTAAACCTTTATCACCTAAGTTACCTTTAATACCCTTATCACCTTGAGGTCCTTGCGGTCCTTGCGGTCCGTCATTTCCTCTTGGTCCGTTATCTCCAATAACACCTTTAGGTGAATTATTACCTTTAGTACCTTTATTACCTTTATTACCAGCAACTCCTTTAGTTCCTTTCTGACCTGTAGGTCCAAAGTTACCTTTCGGTCCTTTTGTTCCCTTAGGCCCTTGGTTACCTTGAGGTCCCTGAGGTCCTCTGTCACCTGTAGTACCTTGGAATGTTCCGTTGTAAATACCTGATTGAGTTACGATTACGTTACCACTTGAGTCCCTTAAATCTCCGTCAATTATTAGGTCTCCAACAATTTGAAATCTCTCATCACCTGATGATTTCATACGAGCGACCTCCGTACCATTTAAAAATATAACAACATCATTAGTGTTGTCTTCAACTTCTAGTGTATACGTAGTAGAACCTTGGTAAAGTTCTATTTTAGGTTCATTCGTACCTACTCTATTTGGAATAATCTGTATCCCTTTGTTTCCTTTTTGTAGTGCCATTATTTCGAACGATTTAATTTAATTATTTCAAGTTTATCAGTATATTCTTTAACGATTTCCCTCTGTTCTCTAAGTGCTGAGATTAATACCGAAGTCATCTTAGCATAGTTGACTTGCATTGTACCATTCTCTTGATTCATTATATTAGTCAACTCAGGTAAAACCTCGTTAACTTCTTGTGCGATAAAACCAGCATCTCCACCTTTAACTCCATCCACATTATGAACAGATTCTTTAATCCAATCAAATTTAACACCTCTAAGTTTTGATATTTTTTCAATACCACCAACTAATTCTTTGATGTTTTCCTTTAACCTCATATCAGATGAGTTACCTGTAGGTCCTTTTGGTCCTTTATATCCTTTTGGTCCCTGACCAAATGGTCCGTATCCTTTTGGTCCTTTTGGTCCTCCTGAACCTTTAGCTCCTCTCTTACCTTTTGGTCCAAAATATGACGGTCCTTTTACACCTTTCGGTCCTTGAGTACCTTGTGGTCCTGCATATCCTTTTGGTCCTTTAGATGTACCATTCGGTCCTGTTGGTCCTCTTTGTCCTGTTGGTCCTTCAGGAGCATCTGGGAATGTTGATACAAGATATAAGTCACCACCCGGTCCTTGTTGTCCTCTGACACCTTTGTTACCTTGTGGTCCTTGTCCTCCAATATAACCTTTTGGTGAAGTACCTTGTGGTCCTCTACCACCTTTGGTACTACTGTTTCCACCTGCGGGTCCTTGAGCTCCTGGGCCACCTACGTAACCTTTGTCACCTTGTGGTCCTTGATTACCCGTATAACCCTTAGTTCCTTTATTACCTTTGATACCTTTAGAACCTTGATAACCTTTGGCACCAGCATTACCTTTATAACCTTTAGGTCCTTTTGGTCCTGTAGTACCTCGTGCTCCTTGAGAACCTTGTCCTCCTTGTGGACCTCTCGCTCCTTGACCACCTATGTTACCTTTGATACCTTTTCCACCTGGGGCTCCTTTATAACCTTTCTGTCCTGTAGGTCCTTGGTCACCTCTGTAACCTTTTCCACCTGCATCACCGTTTGGTCCTCTGTCACCTCCTGGTCCTGTTGGTCCACCTGGTCCGATATTACCTTTAATACCTTTTCCACCTGTTTGACCTTTTTCACCTTGATAACCTTTGATACCTTTATTTCCTTTAAGTCCTGTAATACCTCGTGCTCCTTGATAACCTTGTGCTCCTTGGCCTCCTCTCGCGCCTTGACCACCTATGTTACCTTTGATACCTTTTCCACCTGTTGGTCCTCCCGGTCCTGTAACACCTTTGTCACCCGGTCCGCCAGTACCTCCTCGGTTACCTTTAGTTCCTGTGGCTCCAGCAGTTCCTTTAGCACCTGTCGGTCCTTGGTTTCCTGTAGGTCCTGTAGGTCCTTGAGGTCCAAAGTTTCCTTTGATACCCTTAACACCTTTATTACCTTTGATACCTTTATAACCTGTTGGTCCTTGTCCTCCTCTATTACCTTTAATAGAAGAACCAATATAACCTTTTGGTCCTGCGTTACCTTTTATACCTTTATTACCTTGAGGTCCAATAACACCTTTAGCACCTGGCCCTCCTTGGTCTCCCTGAGGTCCTTTAGTACCTTGTGGTCCTTTATTACCTTTGACCCCTTTATAACCTTTTGGTCCTTGAGTACCGACAGGTCCTTGAACACCTCTTGGTCCTTTTGGTCCGTTGATACCTGCAACACCTGTTGGTCCTAAGTCACCGCCGCCACCTTGTATACCTCTCGGTCCTTGTGGTCCTGTGTTTCCTTTAATACCTTTGTTACCTTTGATACCTTTGTACCCTTTAGGTCCTTGGTATCCTTTAGGTCCTTTAGGTTCATAACCTTTTGGTCCTTGTGGTCCTCTATTGCCTTTATACCCTTTCGAGCCAATGACACCTTTGTTACCTTTAGTACCTTTATTACCTAACGCACCTTTTGCTGCGGTAGGTCCTTGGTCACCGGCATTACCTTTGGGTCCTTTATTACCCGTCTGACCCTTAGGTCCTGTAATACCTTTGTATCCTTTAAGTCCTGTGATACCTCTGTCCCCTATAGGTCCTTCGTTACCTTTAGTACCCGCGATACCTTTCTGTCCTGTTGGTCCGACATTACCTGTCGCACCTTTTATCCCTTTATAACCTTTAGGTCCTTGCGGTCCTTGTGGTCCTTGAGGTCCTTGCGGTCCTTGTGGTCCTTGAGGTGAAGCACCTTGTGGTCCTTGTGGACCTACTCCTCCTTTTAGACCTTTAGGTCCTGTTACTCCTTTACTCCCTTGATTACCTACGTAACCTTTAGGTCCTTGAGCACCTTGTCCTCCTTTTGGTCCTACGGGTCCTGTTGGACCTGCATTTCCTATTGGGCCTTTTGGACCTTTTGGTGCAGTTGCACCTACTTGTCCTTGAGCACCCTGAGCACCTTGGGCACCTACCACCCCTACGGAACCAATGTATCCTTTCAAACCTTTTGCCCCAATTACTCCTTTCGCTCCTTGAGCTCCGGTGGGTCCTATGTTTCCTTTGATACCTTTCTGTCCTTTTAAGTGTCCTGATGGACCTACATAAAGGGACTCGTCGAAAGCGTCTTGTGAGTTTACTGTAAACTGATTAGTTTTAAGGTTTTGGTTCTTTACTGTGGCGTTACCATTAGAGTCCAGTTCCAATAACGTAGTTCCACCACCGTCTTGGAAGATAAGAGAGCCACCGGCGTTTAAGCCGATGACAATCTCTTCATTTCCATTGGTGATAGCTATGTTTGGATTATCTGTCCCTGTTAAATTCGGTGTGATAATTATGTTCTTAGCCATTACAAAGAATCAATTTTAAAATTTATTATGTTATTATGTTTAGTCATCTTAAGCTGGAAATTCAACTTTTAATTTATAAACATCCTTTCTCTCAGCGTTTATCGTGTAGAAAGCATTTACTATACCACTTTCAGAACCAACTTCTACTTTGTTGTCTTCAATAGACTTAACATAGTGTGTTGTTGGTGCTCCAATAGCAGTTAATTGTACTGTTATAGAATCTTCATGTACTAACTCAGTCCAATATTCTGGTAATTCAATCATACCGTCAGCACCTACTTTACCTCTAATGTAGACTCCATGCTCAGGTCCCTCTAAGTTACCATATTGTAACTTCATGTTAGGTTGAGTAGGATGGTCGATTAAGAACGACTTACTTGTTGCTCTTAATTCTCCTGTGATTTCCACATCAGTGTTTATAGATAAGACACCTAATGAACTTGTTAACGTTGTAGTATCAATTCTGATTTCATCGATATCACCAATACTAGCGTTAACTTGATTGAATGTTACCGTGTCAGATGTTCTAACATTTTGATTCATTAAATATACTTCAGTCGCTCCCTGACCTGTATTAACCGTACTAAACGTTACCGCTGAGTTAGTTTTTACATGTTGGTTCATTGCGTCTGCGTAACCATTATCTGTGAATCTTCCGTCTAAGTCAACATTAATGTCAGCTAAAGAACCTGACATTCCTATTGTTAAGACACCGTTAGTAGTATTGAAACTTGCACTATCTACATAGTTGTTGTTATCTACGGTATCTACTAAGTATCTACCATCTAAATCAACATTTAAGTCAGCTAATGTTCCTGTTCTACCAATAGTTAAAACACCATTCGTTGAATTGAATGACACTGAATCAGCAAAATTGTCAGTATCCGTATCAATTGCGAATCCTGATATAGCGATTGTATCATTATTACTCTTCGTTAAGTTTAACGTTTGTGTTCCTGAGTTATATGTACCACCTGTTACTGTTACATCAGAAGCTAACACTCCTAAATCTACAGAGAAGTCACTTTCAGAACCACCTACCGTTAAAACGTTAGATGAGAATACTAACCCGTCTAATTCATTTACACCATCAATACGTGAACCTAAACTACTATCACCAGCTACTCTTGCTGCGGTTTCCGCAGATAAAGCAGTTGCTAATGAACTGTCTTTAGTACTTCTCGTACTTTCTTCATTACCCACTCTCGTGTTTAATGATGTGATGTCACCATTCGTTGAACCAATCTCGTTAGCAATTGCCGTAGATACTGAACCAACTCTAGTGTTTAATGAATTATCCTTAACAAGTCTTGTTGATTCCTCTGTTGAGATTCTTGTCTCTAAAGATGAATCATCATAACCAGACGCCTCTAATGAAGAGATATCTGAACTTAATGTTCCTGTTAGTGTTGATACTGAACCTATATTCGTAGTATTCGTCGACGCTACCGTTGATACTGAACCAACTCTCGTATGTAATGAAGTAACTTCACTATTTGTTGTTCCAATCTCAGTTCCTAAAGCCGTCGATACTTGACCGATTCTTGTATTTAATGAGTTCTCTTTACCAACCGCTCTGTTAGTTTCTGTTTGGATTCCTGATGAAATCTGTGTAGAAGTAACCGCTGAGGTTGCGTATGGAGATAAAGCCGATGTTAACTCAGAAGCCGTAGTATATCTACTTAAGTCTACTGATACAACACCACCTTGTGCTCTTGTTAATTTTAATGTATCGTTAGACATAACCGCTCCTGTTACATAATCTTCAGATGGTAAACCACCGAATCTTGTGTCTACAGATGTTATTTTACTTGCCAATGAAGTATCAGCAGTATCAACATATGATGTAGTAGCGTAATTAGCAATTGCTGAGGTTATCTGTGATGCCACTTCAGACGATGTTTGATATTGTCCTAAGTTAACAGATAATGAACCACCTGAGTTTCTTGTTAGAGTAAGTAAATCACCCGATAAAGAAGCCCCTGTTAGGAAGTTGTCAGTATTGTCTTTAAATTGACCTAAGTCAACTGTTACAATACCACCTAAGTTTCTTGTTAATTTTAATGTGTCGTTAGACATTGTAGCTCCGACTAAATAATCTTCGGTTGCTATTCTTGACGAGACCTCAGAATTTAAACTTGATTCTAAAGAGTCTATCTTAGTGTTCAATGATGAATCAGCCGTAGATACTGCCGATGCTACCGCTAACGGTGCAATTGCACTACCAACATAACTCTCAGTAGCGTAACCTGCTAATGCTGATGTTATTTGTCCACCAACTTCCGAAGAAGTTTGATATTGACCTAAGTTAACTGTGATAGAGTTACCTGAGTCTCTCGTTAATGTTAATGTATCACCCGCTAAAGACGCACCTGTTACGAAGTTATCCGTATTAGTGTCATCCATAAATTGTGCTAAACTAACTGTTACTGTCCCACCGTCAGTTCTTGTAATAACTAAATCGTTACTTACAATTGCCGCTGATGAAATATAATCATTTTCATCTTCAGGTATTGAATCGAAATCTGATTGTACCGCTGATATGGCAACTGCTAATGAGTTGTCAGCCGAACTTCTGATTCCTGCTTCAGTAGCCACCGCTGATGATATATCAGTTGCGATTGCTGAACTTGACTTGAAGTCTGAAATTGCCGTTGTTAATTCACCTGATGTTACAAAACCAGCTAAAGATACCGTAATATCACTTAACCCTTGTCTTGATAAGATTAAGTCTTGACCTACTACACTTGCTCCCGTGATAAAGTTATCTCCGTTTACATCTACATAGAAGTTACTTACCGCAACAGTTCCACCGTCAGATTTCGTTAATGTTAACGTACCTGTTGTTGAATTGTATGAACCTGAAGAAACATTTACGTCTGTTGCTAATGAACTTAAATCTACTGAGTAGTCAGCCTCAGAACCTGAAACTGTAAGTATGTTAGCTGCGAAACTTGTTCCGTCTAATTCATTGTGTGATGCGATTGTCGTATCAATTGAATCTATTCTAGTCGCTAATGATGCGTCTTGTGAATCAACATATGTTTTATTCGCTTTAGGTGAAACTGCCGAACCAACATATGATTCAGTAGCGTAACCTACAAGACCCGCAGTAATCTGTGATGCAACTTCTGAAGAAGTTTGATACTGACCTAAGTTAACCGTAACGTCTCCGTTTTGTCTACTTAATGTTAGTATATCACCTGATATCGCAGCTCCTGTAATATAGTTATCTGTGTCAGTGTCATCTATAAATTGTGACAGGTCTACTGATACTACACCACCTTTCGCTCTTGTTAATTTTAATGTGTCATTAGACATCGCAGCACCGATAACATAATCTTCACTTTCAATTCTAGATGAAATCTCTGAATCTAAACTTGAGTCTAAAGAATCTATCTTAGTATTTAATGAAGCGTCAGCCGCAGATACTGCCGTTGTTACTGCTAATGGTGCCACTGCACTATTAACATAACTCTCAGTAGCGTAACCTGTAATTGCCGTTGCTATTTGTGATGCCACCTCTGATGAGGTTTGATATTGACCTAAATCTACCGTTACAGAACCTGATACTCTTGATAATGTTAATACATCACCTGAAAGTGCCGCTCCTGTTATATAATTGTCTGTATTGTCGTTAAACTGTGACAAATCAACAGTAAACTCTTGGTTTGAACCTGATACTTTTAATACATCACCTGTTATTGACACTCCCGATAATTCGTTAAGTGAACTAATATCAGATGCGTTACCACCGATTAAAAGAGCTAAAGATGAATCCGCAGAAACTCTGTTTGTTTCTTCACTAGCAATTCTATTCGTTAATGAAGTGTCAGCCGTACCTCTTACTCCAACCTCAGACGCTAAATCAGCAGATACACCACCAATTTTAGTTTCTAATGAAGACTCAACAGTTTCGTCATCCAATTCAATCGTAGATAATCTCGTATCTAAAGATGTCATCTCCGTATTTGTAGATGCAATTTCAGTATTTAAGTCCGATTGTAGAGTACTAATTACAGTAGTAAGTGATGAATCACCTAATACTCTTGAACTCTCCTCTGCAGTTATTTTTGTTTCTAAAGAACCTTCAGCCGTTGTTAAGTCTGATTCAACACCACCAATTCTTGTATTGATAGATGAATCATCGTAAGCAGCCGCCTCAATATTATCAATTCTTGTGTCAACCGAATTAACTTCTGAAGTTAAATCACTTTCTACATTACCAACTCTCGTTGTTAATGATGTCGACTTACCTTCTTCAGTTGCAACTCTCGTATTGATTGAACCAACTGAACCTGTTAATATGTTATCACTTGATAGTCTTGTAGACTCTTCAGATTGTATTCTATTTGCTATAGAAGTCACATCTCCCGTGATGTTACCCGATTTAACATGTAATGAACTTACTGCTAAACTTCTAGTAACTTCTTCAGAAGAAATTCTACTATGTAATGATGTATCAACACCCACTAAAGAACTTTCTATTATCGTAGTATTACTCTCTTCGTTAGAAACTCTTGTGTTTAATGATGTGATTTCACCGTTTGTTGTACCTATCTCTGACGCTAATGCCGTAGATACTGAACCAATCTTAGTGTTTAGTGAATTATCACCTAACACTCTTGATGAAGCCTCTGAACTAATTTCAGAAGTTAAATCTGATTCAACACCACCAACTCTTGTATTGATAGACGTATCATCGTAAGCCGATTCGTTAATCGCAGTAACTGCTGATTGTCTTGCCGCTTCTTCAGTCGATATTCTAATCGTAAGTGATGAATCTGCTGATTCTCTTGAAGAAATTTCAGAGTTTAATGAAGTTCCTAATGTAGAATCTCCGTTTGCTCTTGCTACTTCTTCAGTAGAAATTCTAGTTTCTAACGAATTATTATTACCATCAATTTCAGATTCT
>Ga0228619_1000071_pt1 | contig 43115 bp, 42 predicted proteins | sample 22DmetaG_FD_190065 | JGI IMG/M metagenome (GOLD analysis project Ga0228619, IMG submission 190065) | Seawater microbial communities from Monterey Bay, California, United States - 22D | ecosystem: Environmental > Aquatic > Marine > Coastal | place: USA: California | collected 2016-10-12 | reverse complement strand
GGTGATTAGCACTGCAATAACTAACGCCGTTAAACATAGAATGGTGGTTCCGACACTTTTTGCAACGCTTTCATCACAAAACATTAGTTTGAAAGAACTTGTCTAAACTTTCATTCTAACACGCTGCTGCTTTAACAGCCGTATTTGACGGCAGGAAAGGTGTGCAGGGCTCATGGAAATCGTATTAGAAAAAAGCCAAGTTGTAGACCTGCGGCTGGACCTGCACAAACAAGGGATAAGCATTGGCGATGATTTGAATTTGGTCGTAAATGATCAAGATCAGTTCATATTATACTTTGAACCCAAGCGAACAATTTGGTCCCGCTTTTTTTATAAATTGGTACCAAAAGTATTTGGCCAGCTCCATCCTAATGATGCCGAGCACCTAACAAAGTATCTCCAGAACGCTTCAAAAATCAGGGTAAAAGTGGTTGATACTGTGCCGAAACACCTTTCTGCAGATAATACTGATGTTGCCTACATCTCCGTCTGGGTGAAGAGTTAGATTGGCACTATCAGATAAAACTACTTGAGGCGGGCAGGGCGACTTTATAGGTACTTATCGCAACATGATTTGCTGGACGCCTCACAGATTTTGAGGCACATTGTGAGTGTTCAACAGGGAGATTCTGCCCTCTGTGTGTTATGGTAAAGCACATTTATTAGCACATCATAATAATGCTGTTATAAGCACATGTTTTTATGTGTTTAAGTTATGTCGCATTCCATCATAATCCGCGTGTCCGGGGTTCAAGTCCCTGTGCCGCTACCAAACTTCTTCAGTAAAACAGAATAAAACAGCTGTGAAAGTGCGATCACACCGAGTTTATGGTGCTTTTATCTTATGACCGTTTGACTTCAATTGTCAAAGTGTGTGTGACCAGGGGTTATTGCTGCTAATCTATTATGGGGTACTGTCAGATTAAACTTGGTTGAAGCGAGCAGGGTGTATTTGTAGAATCCGCAAATGACCAAACACTCTTCATTTTGCTACTTTAAACCTGACCTGGGGTTCCTTAACCATCTTGCCTGGGCCCGTGGACCGGGCGATCTTATTCGAACTGGCAATGGCACTTGGACGAGGTCTTCGTAAAGATAAATGGAGAGACACATTACCTCTGGCGAGCCGTTGATCACGAAGGTGAGGTACTAGAAAGTTATGTTGCCAAGCACCGAGACCGCAAAGCGGCATTGAAATTTCTCAGAAAAGCAATGAAGCGCTACGGCGGGCCAGAAGTAGTTGTGACGGACAAACTACGTTCCTATGGCGCTGCAATGAAAGTTGTTGGCAACGCGGATCGGCAGGAAACGGATCGCTGGGTAAATAATCGGGCTGAGAATTCCCACTTGCCGCTTCGACGACGAGAACGCGCTATGCTCCGCTTCCGACAGATGCGATGTCTGCAAAAATTCGCTGCCGTCCACTCTTCAGTCCACAACCATTTCAATCAGGAGCGCCACTTCTACTCACGAGACAATTTCAAGTTCAATCGAACCGCCGCTCTTACTGAGTGGCGCCAACTATTGAGCGCATAGATTCAGGCTGTGCTAGCAATCTGATGCGAGTTCTCATTCGTCTGACAGCACCCACTTACAGTGTTGTGCCAGACGTGCTCCTAAAAGCTCTCGAACTGGTTGAATAGTGTAAGCTGTCAGAAAGAGGGTTGATAGCTGTTCTGAACGCTTAGGCATTCTCTATTGCTTGAGGTAGCCTAGCTATTGAACCTTTTGGCTTCTCTATATGTTCTAATACACAGCTTCGGCATCCCAAGTGATTGGCGTTGTTGTTGGTCCACGAAATGCCCAACCACCAATTACTGTCGACCCGTCCATGCGTAAATTTGGAAGTGTGTCGAACAATCGCGGTAATACAACTTCCGAGATCAAACATCGCGACGCCCATGCGCCTGCGCAAAAATGCGGACCAGCCCCAAAAGCTATGGATGCGGATGCATCTTGTGTCACATCGAAATAATCTGGACGGTCGAAGTTTGCTTCATCGCGGTTTCCAGAACCGAACATCAAGAAAATACGATCGCCTGTGTTCAATGTCACACCATGCAATTCATAGTCCCGTGCCATCTGCCGAGGGCTCATCCCGATCGGAGATTGCCAGCGCGTATATTCCTCAAATGCCTGCATCCATGTCGCTTCGCCAGAGAGCACCAGAGCCAACTGATCTGGATGTGAGAGCAACGCCCAGACTATACCTGCAATCACATCGCGCGGTTCATTTTGGCCACCGGAGATGGCAAGTTTGATATTAGCCTTGATCTGTTCCATCGACAATCCAGCCGCAAGCTGTACTGATAAGAGTGATGTATCAGGGTACTTGCGTAAAACCTCAGCCATCTCGTCAATATGCCAGTCTATAGACGCGGTACAGTCATGACACCGCGCTTCGATCTGTTTATCACCAGCGTAGTTTGCACAGCCATCGATCATACCCTGACTGGTTCGGTCAATTTCCTGCCAAGTCATATTTCGCAGCCCCGTCATCACCCGAAGAGCATCCCCACAAATTTGCCTAGCGATACCCACTAAATCTCCGCGCCCCTCTGGTTTGACATTTTCCAAAATAGAATCTGTGAACCTTTCAAATTCCGTCTTCCAGACATTTTTCACAGTCTTAGGAGAAACAGCAGGGAAGATGCTCTTTCGCTCTGCCATATGGTCTGGACCATCCTTGCGCATCATGTTTTGGCCCATTAACTGAACCATAAGCCCATCGGGTTGGTATGATGAAAAATATGCGATCTTCTTTTCAACATTAAAAATATCGTTGCGGCGCGTGATCAAAGTAGCCCCAAGCTGAGGTACAAAAGCGATTGGGGCAATTTGACGGAGCGTCTTGAGGTCTGGATACGGGTCCCGCCAGAAATCGTCTGGGCTAATATTGTAGACTGGGGGTTTCAAATTTTTGGCCTCACGAATCTAAACGACGGACGTTAAGTTTATAGAATAACAGACGTGCAATACTTTTGTAGCATCTGTCATATTGGGCTCTAAGCCGCCATTCGCTGCGCGATCATCTTACGACTGCTATTCGGACTAAGCGGTCTTTTTTAATACAATAATAAATGACCGCTTTTTGTGGATCAACGCTCCAAGATGCACTGCGATGAACTTGCATTTGCAAAATAGGTTTTACACGCTTTCACAAAATCTTTAACACTTCGCCGTGGGCGGGATTTGTCGTAACCGATTGCGAGGGTGAGTGGCGGTAGATCGTCTGAAATCGGGAGTGCTACAACTTTCGCACCCGTATAACTCTCGGTGGTTAGCGGACGCATATTGAGGATGGCGCAGCCCCGACCCGAAGCCACGATGCTTCGGACCATTTCGGTCGAATTTACATAGGCCGCGACAGGTGCTTGGCGGGCACCTGGTTGGAAAAGCCCCTCGTAATAGGACGCGGCAACGGGTCGGTTCAGCACGACCAAAGGTTCCAGAGCGATCTGTGCCATTGAAACCGAAGATTGCTGTGTCAAAGGATTTGCGGCGGGGAGCAGACAATAGGGCGGTGCCGTAATAAGGATTTCGAAATCTACTGTGGGGCGTACACCTTCAGCGACAAAGAGAATGACATCGAATGTGCCGTTGAGTAGTCCGTCCTGCGCCTGATCGTTGTCACATTCTGTCAGTTCAAGCGTGATGAAACTATCGGCTGGCAAGAAGGTATCGAAGATTGGTGGCAAAAATGCGGGCGCGATGGGCGCGTAATACCCGATCCGCAAAGTCCCGCTAAGGGCATGCCGCAATTCCGCACCTTCGTTGAGCACGGACTGGTATTCTTCCAATAGACGCTCGCATTTGCGAGCCACTTCGCGTCCGCTGGCATTGGCCTGAATGCCCCGCGCGCGTTGTCTTGTCACAAGTGTAAGGTCAAACTCAGTCTCGACTTTGTCTATGGCTGACGAAATCGCGGAAGCTGCGATGTTCAACTCCGCTGCGGCCTTGGCAATGTTGCCGTGGCGCAGGGCGGTGGTGAAGTATTCCATAGCTTTTAAAGTCAGCGCCTTTCAGAACCTCGTATTTTCAGATGTAGGTCATCTTATAATACCATTTTTCAGATGATAAAGGCCATGCCATTGTATGAGTATCGCCATTTTCACGAGGTCCATGATGTCCGACGCTCCGCTCAAAGGCTGGAACCACACGCCCAATGTTCCGCTTCAAGTTTCACCGCTCTTCAGTTGGCCGCCTCGCCCGATGGCGATGGCTAAATGGGTGTTCAATTCGTGGTTTTTCATTACCGAAAAGCTGATCATCGTCGGGATCGCTTTTATCTCATTCTACTGGTTCCAGCCGCCGTTGGACGTGACACGCACGCTGGCCTTCGGCTGGATTGCGGAAATGTTTATCTGCAACGTGATCCTGATGACGCTGGTTGCAGGTGGGCTGCATTTGTATTTTTACACATTCACCAAACAGGGGCAGGCGTTGAAATATGACACACGTCCGCTTATGAAAAATGGGCGGCAGTTCACATTAGGCGGGCAAATACGCGACAATATATTCTGGACAATTGCCAGCGGCGTCACCGTCTGGACCGCCTATGAGGTACTGATGTTCTGGGCTATGGCCAACGGCTATGCACCCATGCTGACATGGGCCGCACATCAATTCTGGTTCGTCGCTTTGTTCCTGCTGATCCCTGTCTGGGAAAGCTTCTATTTCTACTGGATTCACCGCGCGCTCCACATCCCTTTCCTCTACAAACATGTCCACGCGCTGCATCATCGCAACATTAACGTGGGACCTTGGTCGGGCCTGTCGATGCACCCTTTCGAACACCTGATCTTTCTCGGATCCGTTTTGGTCCACTTCGTCGTCGCAGCGCACCCCGTCCATATCCTGTTCCATTTGCAATACTATGCGTTGACGGCCGCCACGACCCACACAGGGTTTGAAGGAATGGTGATCAAGGATAAGAACCGGTTGAAGCTCGGCACGTTCCACCACCAGATGCATCATCGCTATTTCGAATGCAACTACGGATCGCTCGAGTTGCCGTGGGACAAGTGGTTTGGATCATTCCATGACGGCACCGTTGAATCTGACACCAAAATCCGCGAACGGCGCAAAAAATTTACGAATGGAGCCAAATGATATGGGAGGCATGACAATCAAGGACCTGCGGGAAGCCAAGGGTAATCGCACCATCGCCTATGTTCAGGTCGCAAGCGAGGAGGAAGCGGTCGCCGCCTCTGCCGCGGGCGGTCCCCGACACACATTTCCAGTTTGGTCTGCCTTGGGGCAAACACTTGGATTCAACCAAAGCGCTGCGCGATGCGATGGTGGCTATGATGGCAGGCGCGCAATCGGTCTATTGTGGGTATAGCCCCAAGACCGTTGAGGCGCTGGCCGTTGAGGGTGTGCCCATCATCTGCCATGTCGGCTTGGTCCCGCCCAAGGCCGCATGGACGGGCGGATTTAAGGCCGTCGGCAAGACGGTCGAACAGGCCCGCATGATCTGTCAACAGGTGCAGGATTTTGGGTCCGCCGGTGCCTTTGCGAACTGCTTGGACACCAGCACTCAAAATAATGTCACTTAATTCTTATCTACCTGATTTTAATAATACTATTGAAGGTAGAGTAGAAATCAAGTGAAGAACTGTCTCCGGACTGTGTATGAATTGTGTATGATGTTTTTGGAGATTATTTTTCGTCTAAGTCATTGAAATTTATGGAGGCGGGTACCGGAATCGAACCGGTGTACACGGATTTGCAATCCGCTGCATAACCACTCTACCAACCCGCCTCTGTGCCTTCAAACCTTAGTTTTGGGGCAATCATTTGCTTTGCTTTCGCCTTGGTTATGCAGGCATTTGAAAGCAGATCAAGTGATCTGCGGCGTTATTGTCTTTTTTGCCGCGCTTGTCCAGTCTGCAATTGTGCTCTTTGGCGCATGTTGGTGCAGTCACCAGAGCGGCCCGCTTTGGTCACGGGCGTGTTCCTGAAAAGCGTTGTGACCATTCATCGCGTTGCTCATCAGTGATTTTGCCAAAGAGGTTTCCGGGCACGGTAAATGCATCACCAACCGCGCAGCTGGTTAGGGCTTGCTCCAGATCTTCTGGCCAGAGCGGATCGATCTGGCCCATCGCCTGACACAGGGTCTGCGCCGCATCGGGGATGAAGGGGGCGGAGATTTGGCCGTAAAGCGCAATGAGATTGAGCGAAAGGCGGATGATCCCCGCAGCTTCCTCGGGATTGGTTTTATACACGGCCCAGGGTTCAGCGGCTTGCAAATACTCATTGCCTAGGGCCCAGATTGCCCGCAATTCCGCAGCCGATTTGCGCACTTCCACGGCCTCCATATGGGTTTGATAGCTCTCCAGGCGGTTTTGTAAATCTGCAATCAGCGCGGTCTCACGCGGGCCATAGCCGCCGCCCTCTGGCACGTTTTCCCCAAATTTTGAGCGGCAAAATTTGGTGACGCGGGAGACGAAATTGCCCAGGACATCCGCCAGATCCTTGTTCACATCCGCTTGGAAATTATCCCAAGTGAACTCGCTGTCCGAGGTTTCCGGTGCGTGGCTGAGGAGCCACCAGCGCCAGTAATCGGGTGGTAGGATCTCAAGCGCTTGATCCATAAAAATGCCGCGCCCCTGGCTCGTGGAGAACTGCCCACCGTCATAGTTGAGGTAGTTAAATGATTTGATGTAATCGACCAGCTTCCATGGCTCGCGAGAGCCTAGAATGGTGGCTGGAAACGAGAGGGTGTGGAAGGGCACGTTATCCTTGCCCATAAACTGTACATAGCGCACGTCTTCTGCACCCTTATCGGTGCGCCACCAGCGCTGCCAGTCATCACCTTTACCGGCATCCACCCATTCGCGGGCGGAGGCGATATATTCAATCGGAGCGTCAAACCAAACGTAGAAGACTTTGCCTTCCATCCCAGGCCAGGGGGCCTTGCCGCGCCGGACGGGAACGCCCCAATCGAGGTCGCGAGTGATGCCTCGGTCCTGCAACCCATCACCGTCATTGAGCCATTTTTTTGCGATAGAGGTGGTCAGGACCGGCCAATCGGTTTTTTGCGCAATCCAATCACTAAGCTCTTGGCGCAAAGAGGATTGCCGCAGATACAAGTGGCGTGTGTTTCGCACTTCTAGGTCGGTCGAGCCAGATACGGCTGAGCGTGGTTCAATCAGATCGGTCGGCTCCAATTGTTTCGTGCAATTTTCACATTGATCGCCACGCGCCTTGTCATAGCCGCAGTTAGGGCAGGTGCCTTCGATATAGCGATCGGGCAAAAAGCGCCCATCCGCGTGGGAATAGACCTGTTGTTCATCGACTTCCGCAATCAAGCCCTGCTCCGCAAGGCAGCCGGCAAAATGCTGAGTCAGCTCTTTGTTTTGTGCCGATGAGCTGCGACCGAAGTGATCGAAAGACAGGCGAAACCCCTCCGCAATTTTTGCCTGCACCGCATGCATATCGGCGCAATACTCGTCAACCGGCTTGCCGGCTTTCGCGGCGGCGAGTTCCGCCGGGGTGCCGTGCTCATCTGTGGCGCAGAGAAACAAGACCTCATTGCCTCGCGCCCTATGGTAGCGGGCAAAAAGATCCGCAGGCAGCTGGCTGCCCACAAGGTTACCGAGGTGTTTGACCCCGTTGATATAGGGAATGGCTGATGTGATCAGGATACGTTTCATAGTGCCGTCCAAATAAAGTCGGCCCTATTTAACCCTGCGCGGCCCGAAAGCCCAGCCCTAAGGCTTAGAAGATGAATCGGGATCTCGCAGGATTTTTGTCAGCCGGCCAAGCATAAAAGAGGTGCGCGGCGCGTAGATATAGGGGGTTTTAGACAGGGCCGTATCGCCAAGCAGCAACCGCAACCCGCCGATGGCGGCCAAAAGCAGATGTGCGATGGCAATAAAGACGAAAAATGAGCCGGCGCCGAATGTTTCAATCAAAAGGGCGGCGACGATGGGAGAGGCAATTGCGCCAATGGCAAAGTAAAACAGGAGCGCTGCTGAAAGTTCGACGCGTTCATCGGACGAGGCGAAGTCATGCGCATGGGCCGTTGCGACGGAATAAATCGGCACAGTGATGAAACCAAACAGGCAGGAGGCAATGATGACTTGCGCGACGCCGAAGGCGAAAAAGGATAGGGTGCTCGATATGAGCGAGGCAATTGAGATGCCAATGATGACCCAGCGGCGATCAAATTTATCAGCCAGCCAGCCCGCCGGATATTGTGAAATTGCCCCGCCCAAAACATAACCGGCGAGAAAGAGGCCGATTTGCGAGGCGTTCAAATTGAGCTCTGCTCCATAGATAGGCCCAACCATTCGATAGGCGGCAGATGTCAGGCCGCTGACCATAACTGCAAAGACGGCAAGCGGTGAGCGGCTCAGCGCCAAAAGCGGTCGCAGACGTGGGGCCGATTTTGTAATAGGCGGGCTAGCTTTGGTCAGGGCAAGCGGCAAGAGGGAGGCACAGCAAAGCAGCGTCAGGAGGTTATAGGCCAGATAGGTCTCAACAGAGGCCAAAGCGCCGATCATCATCTGCGCGCCAAGCGAGGCTGAGATATCGACCACGCGATAAACCGCCATAGTTCTGCCGCGATTGGCATTGCTGGCTTTCGCCTGCAACCAAGCCTCAACCACCGTATAGCAGCCCGCCACACAAAGCCCTGAGGCGACGCGCATCACGGCCCACGCGTTGGGGTCTATGAGGAGGGTATGGCCCAGCATGCCAATGGCACCCATAGCGGTGAAGACCGCAAAAGCGCGTGAATGCCCGACGCTGCCCATCACGCGGGGCGCCCACCAGCAGCCAATGAAAAATCCAAGGAAATGCGAGGAGCCCAATATGCCAATTTGCCCTTTGGTGAAACCCTGTTCGAGCCCTGTCAGCGCGTCCAAGGGTCCGACCCCACCGGAGGACAGCTGCAAGAGGATAACCGACAAGAAGAGCGCCGCAAAAGATAATATGAGTCGCATAGGCCAACCATCTGCCGGGTGTTGCTGAGTGGCAAGGGAGATTTGATCCTAGGTCACGATATTTCGGGCCTGGCTTGGGCCTGGTTCGGTTTTGGGGTGTGGCTTTAACTCTGGAGGTTGCCTTGCGCGACAGGGGTTAGCCGATAGCGCCCTTCGTGTCGGGCCACATGCCAGCGGCGCGGGGGGGCGCTGCGGCTGCGTATGCGGGTGAGTTGCCAGTGGTCCATACCGGTTTGAGGGATGGGGCCCATGTGCCAGCGGCTTTCGACACCCGGTGCACCGCCTGTGCCGGGGGTGAGCAAAAGAGCCAGCGGGGCACAGCCGCCTTCGCGCGCGCCCGTCTCGGCCGCCAGATGCAGACGCCGTACCGGGGTTAGGGCAGGCAGGCCGGGCAGATCGGCCACCACAAGCGGCACGGCGCTGCTGCGCAGAATTTCTTCAACGCACCACAGGATATCCTCTGCGCGTTTGGGGTTCACAAAGGTCAAACGCCCAGGAGAGAAAAAAGGGGTGACCCCCTCCGGGTGCAGCCGATCTGTGCTCCACTCTGGTGCAACCCAAAACACAGGCCCTTGCGTGTTTTGCGCCACCATCATTGCAAAACTGCGCCGAAATTGGCCGCAAGCCTCATGGGCGCGCGCCAGGGTCAGGCTAAGACCGGACCAAAGCTCCAAGAGGGCCGCTTGCGGTTTGCGAACAGATGAAATCAGATTTGGGGCATAGGGTGTCATTTTTATAAGCGTATAGAGTTCCCTCTTTGTTCTCAAGGATTTTCGGCTTGCAGCTCAACATCCTTGAGCTAACTTACGTGCAACAAGGGGAATGTAGAATGAAAATGAATGAATTGGGCCGCAGCGGGATTATGATTTCCGATCTCTGTCTTGGGACGATGACCTATGGCACACAAACAGATCGAGCGGATGCTTTTGCGCAGATGGATATGGCTGTCGAGGCGGGGATCAATCTTTTTGACACAGCGGAGATGTATCCGGTCAATCCGATCACGGCGGAGACTCAAGGTGACAGTGAGCGTCTGGTTGGCGACTGGTTTCAAGCCAGTGGTAAGCGCAATCAAGTGGTGCTGGCCACCAAACATTCTGGCATGGGGATCAAACATATCCGTGACAGAGCGCCGATCACCGCCAGCTCGATCCCAACGGCGATTGATGGCAGCTTAAAGCGCTTAAAGACAGATTTCATCGATCTTTACCAATTCCATTGGCCCAACCGTGGCTCTTATATGTTCCGACAAAATTGGAATTATGACCCCTCAAAGCAAAACAAAGCCGAGACAATCCAGCATATGCATGACTGTCTAGGCGCGCTGCAAAACGAAGTGTCGCGCGGCCGAATTCGCGCCTTTGGCCTGTCAAACGAAAGTGCATGGGGAACGGCGCAATGGCTGCGGGCCTCTGAGGAGGGGCATGGGCCGCGCGTGGCGTCCATTCAAAATGAGTATTCCCTGATGTGCCGCATGTATGACACGGATTTAGCAGAGTTAAGCGTCAATGAGGACGTGGGATTGCTGGCCTTCTCGCCTTTGGCAACCGGATTTTTGACTGGAAAATATACCGCTAATATGGTGCCTGAAGGCAGCCGCATGAGCCTGTCGCCCGACCTTGGCGGGCGCAATACGGCTCGGGCCCATATGGCTGCGGCAGCCTATATGGAGGTGGCGCAAAAACATGGGCTGGATCCGGTGCATATGGCGCTGGCTTGGTGCGCTGGGCGGCCATTCATGGCCTCCGTTATCTTCGGGGCCACGACGGCGGCGCAATTGGCGCATATTATTGAGGGGAAAGACATTGAGTTGTCGGACCAAGTGCTTGCAGATCTGAACAAGGCCCATCGCGCTCATCCCATGCCCTATTGAGTGGATTAATGGTGACGGCGCAGGGCGCTGATGGATTGACCAAAAGCATTGTGGAAGGCACGAGCCAGGCTGGCCTGTGAGGTGAACCCGCAGGCCAGAGCTATTTCTTGCACGCTTTGTGCGCTGTCGATGGCGCGGCGGCGCGCCTCTGACAGGCGCAGCTCTAGAAAATAACGCCCCGGAGCTCGACCAGTGGCCGTTTTAAATTCAAGTTCCAATTTGCGGGTGGAGATGCCATTGGCGCGGGCCAGTGACGCGATTGTCGGCGGGCTGTCGATCAGGTTTTCCATCTGTTTCAACACCCGCGCAATCCGGGGATGTTTGCTCGAAATGCGCGTTGTGGCAATCATCTGTTGCGGTGCATCACCGGTGTGAAGCGGATCGTATATGAAGGCAGAGGCCACGCGTTCTGACAAAGCCCGCCCGTGGCGGCAGGTGATGAGATACAGCATCAAATCAATACAAGGAGATGCGCCGCCTGTCGTGGCGAAGGGCGCGCTGATGGCATAACGATCAGGCACCAGATTGACTGCTGGAAATTGGCGAGAAAAAGCCTCGGCATCTTCCCAGTGGCAGGTCGCGCGGTGGCCATCCAAGAGCCCGGCCTGCGCCATGACCCAACTGCCCCCATCCACGCCCCATAGCTGACAGCCGGCCGCGACATAGCGCCTGAGTGCAGAAAAAAGGGGCGGCGTGCACTGGGCCTGGAGGCGGAACCCTGCAACGAGGATCAGCAGGTCTCCTGCGAACTCGCTGAGCTCCTCTGTCTGCACCGTCATGCCTGAGGTGAGATGCACCGGTTTGCCGCTTTGTGACAGAAATTGCCAAGAAAACAGCTTGCGATCAGCCCTGCGGTTGCAGGCGCGCATCGGGTCAACAGCGGCGGCGAGGGACAGCGTGTTGCTCTCATCAAGCAGCAAAAGTCCCACATGCAGCGGTTTAGACGTCGCTTGCCAGATGTTATTTGCGTATTTCATTAAAAAACATTCGTATATTGACAAATTTGCTTTTGCAACTCTCGCAGATTGGTCACGATAGAAGGAGAAGATCATGCCCTTAGAAATGAACCGTGAGGTCTTTATCACCTGTGCTGTCACAGGCTCTGGTGCGACACAGGACAAAAGCCCGCATGTGCCTCGCAGCCCAAAGCAGATCGCGCAGAGTGCGATTTTGGCTGCCAAATCAGGTGCGGCAGTGGTGCATTGCCATGTGCGCGACCCTGAAACTGGCGCGCCGAGCCGAGACCCGGGCATGTTTCGAGAAGTCACAGACCGGATTCGGGATGCTGAGGTGGATGTGGTGCTCAATCTGACGGCTGGAATGGGCGGTGATATGGTTTTTGGGGACGTTGAAAACCCGCTGCCACCCGTCGCAGGCACCGATATGGCCGGTGCGACCGAACGGGTGGCTCATGTGGCTGAATGCCGTCCGGAGATTTGCACGCTTGATTGCGGCACGATGAATTTTGCCGAGTCCGATTATGTCATGACCAACACGCCTGGAACGCTGACCGCCATGGGCCGGATGATGACCGAATTGGGGGTGAAACCTGAGATCGAAGCCTTTGACACCGGTCATCTTTGGTACGCAAAACAATTGGTGGCGGACGGTGTTCTTGAACCCAATGCCTTGGTGCAGCTGTGTATGGGGGTGCCCTGGGGCGCACCCGATGATCTAAACACGCTAATGGCCATGGTCAACAATATTCCCGCAGGTTGGACATTCAGCGCCTTCGGGCTGGGGCGCCATCAAATGCCTATGGTGGCCGCCTCGGTTCTGGCGGGGGGCAATGTTCGCGTGGGTTTGGAAGATAATTTGATGCTTGACCGGGGGGTCTTGGCGCAAAATTATCAGTTGGTCGACCGGGCTGTCAGCCTGATTGAAAATCTTGGTGCGCGGGTGATTGGTCCGGCAGAGGTGCGCGAAAAGCTGGGGCTGGTGAAGCGGGCTCCGGTGGGCAGCTAATTTTTCTAAACTGAATATAATGAGATAGGGGTTTTGCATGACACAGGTCGCGGCAATCATCGGCGGTGGGGTTATCGGCGGCGGCTGGGCCGCGCGTTTCTTGCTCAATGGGTGGGACGTGCGCGTCTTTGATCCTGATCCTGAGGCTGAGCGTAAAATTGGTGAGGTGCTGGCCAATGCCCGCCGCTCTTTGCCAGGGCTGTATGAGTCTCCTATGCCCGCAGAGGGGCGCTTGAGCTTTCATTCGGAAATCTCTGAGGCGGTGACCGGAGCGGCTTGGATCCAAGAAAGCGTGCCTGAGCAACTGGCCATGAAGCAAAAGGTCTATCGGGCCATTCAAGCCCATTGTGATCCTGCGGCGGTTTTGGGGTCTTCAACCTCTGGATTTAAGCCATCTGAGCTGCAAGAGGCTGCGATGCGCCCGGCGCAAATCATGGTCTGCCATCCTTTCAACCCCGTGTATCTTTTGCCCTTGATCGAAGTGGTGCCGACGGGGCAAAACGACCTTGAGATTGTGCAGCGCGCTGAGGATATTTTGCGCCAGATGGGGATGTATCCTTTGCGGGTGCGCAAAGAGATTGACGCCCATATCGCAGATCGTTTTCTGGAGGCGGTCTGGCGTGAGGCTCTTTGGCTGATCAAAGATGGCGTTGCCACGACCGAAGAGATTGACAATGCCATTCGCTACGGCTTTGGCATTCGCTGGGCACAAATGGGGTTATTTGAGACCTATCGCGTGGCTGGTGGGGAAGCGGGCATGCGGCATTTTATGGCGCAATTTGGCCCAGCTCTCAAATGGCCATGGACAAAATTGATGGATGTGCCGGAGTTTACCGACGACTTGGTGGACCTGATTTCGGACCAATCAGATGCGCAATCGGGCATGCATTCTATTCGCGATTTGGAACGCATCCGGGACAACAACCTGGTTGGTATGATGCGTGCGTTGAAGGCACAAAATTGGGGCGCCGGAACGCTTCTTAAAGACCAAGATCAGCAGCTTAGCGCACAAGCGGGCATGGTGCGGCATGTGGCGGATCTACAAACGGGCGGCTTGACTGAAACTCTGCGCCGTGCGGTGCCTTTGGATTGGACCGATTACAATGGTCACATGAATGAAGCGCGTTATTTGCAGGCCTTCGGGGATGCCACCGACCGTTTCATGGAGATCGTTGGCTGTGATGCGGCCTATATCGCCTCTGGCGGCAGCTATTTTACTGCTGAAACCCATATTCGGCATATTGACGAAGTGCATGCCGGCAAAGTGATCCGAGTGGAAACCTATTGTGCGGAAGGCGCGGGCAAGAAAATGCATCTGTTCCACCAGATGTTTGAGGGCGAGCGGCTTTTGGCCACGGGCGAGCATATGCTTATTCATGTGTCGCTTGAAACCCGCAAGGCCAGCGTGCCATCTGCGCAGGTGGCGGAAAACTTGGAGCGTATTGCGACGGCCCATCGCGCGCTTGAGCGGCCTGAGGGCTTGGGCCGCAGCGTGGGGCGCAAATGAACGGGGTTCTGATCACGGCTGGAGGCAATGGGATTGGCCGGGCAATGGGGCAGGCCTTCGCTGCTGCGGGCTTTCGCGTTTGGGTAACGGATGTTGAGGCCGCCAGCCTGGAGGCTTGCCCCGCGGATTGGCAAAAAAGCCTGGTTGATGCCAGCGATGAGCGGCAAGTGGCCCAGCTGTTTGCAGAGGTTCAAAAGACCTGGGGCCGGCTTGAGGCGATATGCGCGAATGCGGGTATCGCCGGGCCCACGGCGGCGGTGGAAAACATTGAGTTGTCTGACTGGCAGCGCTGCGTCTCGGTGAATTTGGAAGGCGCTTTTCTTGCGGCAAAATATGGTGGGCCGATGCTTAAAGCGGCATCTGGTGCCATCGTATTGACCTCATCTACAGCCGGAATTTATGGCTATCCTAATCGGGCGCCCTATGCGGCAGCGAAATGGGGCATCATTGGTTTGATGAAGACACTCGCTATGGAATGGGGGCCTGAGGGCGTGCGCGCAAATGCGATTTGTCCCGGTGCGGTCGAAGGGCCGAGGATGCAAGGGGTGATGGAGCGCGAAGCGGCGGCTAAGGGCGTTGATGCGCAGCGAATCTATGACGGCTATGCCTCTGGAACTTCAATGCGGAGCCTCGTCACTGCTGAAGATATTGCCAATATGGCCGTATTTTTGTGCATGCCCGGGGCGCGTTTGGTTTCGGGGCAGGTTATCGCCGTTGATGGTCACACGGAAAACCCAGATCCAAAGGTTTAATCCGGGGTGGTATCCATCTCTTGCAACAGCGCGCCGATGAAGGCCGGCAATTCGCGGGTGCTAATTTCTGCTTCGCGGATGAGGCCGTCGAAATGTTGGCTCAGAGCTTGGATACGATCCGGAACCCGGAAGACCAGATATTTTTGCCCCAGGTAGATGACAGCGAGCAAAGGGCCAAAGATGGTAATCGGTGCCGAGTAAATTTTTCGGGCGTCAAACAAAGAGAACCGCATCACGGGATAAAGTTGCGCTGTCAGCTGGGCCAGATGTTTGAGCTGTTCGATGCGAATTTGCCGTGGGCAGCCGCTGTAATAGCCCTCCGCACGCGCGAAGGCCTGCAATTCGTGAATAGGCAGAGCAATTTCATAATCAGATTGCGCTTGGCGCATCCAATTGAGCCGATCTTCAGCTGAGGCAATCGCGAGATCTATGGTATGCCCAAGGCTGGGGGCATATTCCCATTCGAGCATCGAGCGAATTTTGACCATATCAGGCAATCCGGTCGGGACATGGCGGATCTTATATCCGGCGGCCCTTTGATGCCAAGCAAAAATCTGTGCATCTATCAGCGCGCGTGGTGCATCGACCATGGTCATGGCCTGCTCCAAAATTTGTTCCAAAGAGTCGGGTTGATCGGACAGCCCCAGGAGCCAATCGGCCGAAACGCCAAGGCTGTTTGCGCATTGCGCCACCAATTGCCCATTGGGCAGACGTGGGGTTGTGCCCGCTAGAATTTGTGACAGGGTTGAGCGGTCCGCCCCAGTTTTGCGCGCCAGGCTTGACTGGGTGTCACCCTTGAGGTCCATGGCCTTTTGCAGCCGATTGCGAAAGAGATCAGAGCGGGCGCGCTTGTTCATATTTATCACATTTGATGATTTTAGTTAATTTTCATGAATTAATTTACATAATTCTCTAAATTCCACAATGGCGCAAAAAGATTTACGCTGCGCCCATGGCACAGATTGAGCGCCCGTCTTTGATCACCGAATGGCCGACATTTGCGACCCTATTTGGGTGCTATGGCGGATGGATTGCGCTGCTTTTCGCGCCGCTTTGGCTGTCTGTGCCGGGCTTGGCGGTGATGATAGCTCTGCAATCTTCGCTGCAACATGAAATCATTCATGGCCATCCGACGAGACACCCATTGCTGAATGCGGCTTTGGTGTTCGCCTCGCTCAATCTTTTGATTCCTTTCGGCCGGTTTCGTGACACTCATTTGGCGCATCACACAGATGAACGGCTGACCGATCCCTATGATGACCCAGAGAGCAATTATCTAGATCCTGCGGTTTGGCACGCCTTTCCGACTTGGCTGCAAAGGCTGTATATGTTCAACGCGACGCTCGCGGGGCGTCTGCTGATTGGCGTGTTGATTTCGCAATATTATTTCATGCGCAGTGATTTGCGGGATATATGCGCTGGGCGTATGGAGGTGCTCCGAGCTTGGCTCTTGCACATTCCGGCGGCTACTGTGGTGATTTGGGCCGTTCTGGCGTCCGGCTATCCCCTTTGGGGCTATGTTCTCGCGGCCTACGGCGGGCTTGCACTTCTCAAGATCCGTACATTTGCCGAGCACCGTGCCCACAAAGACGTGCTGGCCCGCACCGTTGTCATTGAAGACCGCGGCTTTTTGGCGTTTTTGTTTTTGAACAATAACTTCCACTCGGTACACCACATGCATCCGCATATTTCATGGTACGCTTTGCCCGGTCTTTATCGCGCGCAAAAAGACAAATTCATGCAGCGCAACCAAGGCTATATATATAAGAGCTATCGTCAAGTTTTCGCTCGTTATTTTTGGCAGGGCAAAGAGCCGGTGCCCCATCCGCTCTGGTCTCGCACCGGGGGATCGCCTAAGTCTTGATCCATGTTATGGATTCCCATCACCCTTTTGGCGGCCGCGGCGCAGACCTTGCGCTTTATGTTCCAAAAGCGATTGCGCATTGCTACGCTGTCAACTGGTGGTGCAACTTTTGCGCGATTTTTATATGCAGCGCCGCTGATTGGTCTGGTGACAATCGGTTACGCTGCTCTGCGCGGCTATGGAATGCCTGTGATGGATTGGCCGTTTTGGGCCTTTGCGGCGGCCGGCAGCTTTTGCCAAATTTGCGCCACCATGTGCGTCGTTGCCCTGTTTCAGCAACGCAATTTTACCATCGGCATCACATTCAAAAAAGTTGAAGTTTTGCTCGCTGCCGGCTTTGGGCTATTGTTTTTAGGTGAGGGCGTGAGCCTGCCTGCGCTGGGGGCAATCTCAGTCGGTGTTTTGGGTGTTATCATCATCTCGGACGCGCCGCCGGCGGCTGGTGCGGAAGGGCCGCGCGTGTTCAATAAAGCCACGGCATTGGGTCTGTCTTGCGCCATTTTGTTTGGCGCATGCGCTGTGTTTTATCGTGGCGCAACCCTGCATATTTCCGCCGCTGATCTCTTCGCCCGAGCCAGCATGACGCTTCTGGTGGCCATCTCAATGCAATTTGTCGGCATGGCATTTTATTTGAGATGGCGCGAGCCGGGGCAAATCACCCAAGTGATTCGCGCTTGGCGCCTGGCAATTTGGGTGGGGCTGCTGTCTTTGCTGGGCTCTTTGGCTTGGTTCACTGCTTTCGCCTTGCAAAACGCGGCCTATGTCAAAGCGCTGGGCCAGGTGGAAATCTTGGCCTCTTTCGCCATATCGGTATGGGTTTTTGGCGAAAAAATGCGCCGTAGCGAGGCTCTGGGCATCACGCTCCTATCTGTTTCGGTAGTTTTATTGATACTGTTGCTCTGAGCCGTGGAGACGCAGAAACACGCTTTCTTCATCTTGGTTTTTGAAAAACGGCACCGAGGCCGGCGGGCGTATCTCGCGCAACGCGGCTAATTCCCCCAGCACGATCGAGGTAATGAAGGGCAAATTTAAGGTGCGGGCCTCATCCAGCGGCACCCATTGCAAATGGGACAGCTCATCAGATGCGCCGGAAAAATCGTCCAAATCTCCAGCCAGTTGATTGGCATCCACCAAAAAGAACCGCGCATCAAACCGGCGGGGCGGACCGGGTGGGGTGATGGCGCGAAAAAAGAAATACATCTTCTCGGCTGAGGGACGAAAGCCCGCCTTGGCAAAGCCGCTCCAATCTTTTGGCGCATCATGCCAATCCTCTGGTGCTCCCAGGATTAACCCGGTCTCCTCCCACAGCTCGCGAATGGCAGCCACGGCGAGGGTCTCGGGTGAGGGGCCGCTGTTATCTTTCAAAAGCCGCGCGTGGCAGTCCTGCACCAAAGGCTTGGCCAGAGGAATGACGCTGTCGTCCGCATCGACCGCGCCACCTGGAAAGACAAATTTATTTGGCATAAACGCTGCTTTCGATCCACGCTGACCCATGAGTACCTGCGGTGAGGTGTTCACATTGCGCAATGTGATGACGGTTGCGGCGGAGCGGATTGGTGTATCAGTCATAAGGCCAATCTAGTGGGTTTTGAGCACATTGCCAGAGGCTTCCGCCCCAAATCCATTAAGTCTGCGCGCCCATTGAAACGCAACGACCCCGCCTTTTATGCGTGGGAGCAGGTAGAGGCAGAGCGCCATGGACCCGACACCAAAGCCTAGTGCCATGATCCATGGCTCAGGGCGAAACTGCACAAATACCACATGCAATAAGGGCGCAAGGATATGGCCAACAATTAAGATCGTGAGATAGGCTGGCCCGTCATCAGCGCGGTGATGATGCAGCTCTTGGCCGCACGCCTTGCAGCTGTCATGCACTTTGAGATATTTATGAAGCAGCGCACCTTTGCCACAACTTGGGCAACAACGGCGCCACCCGTGGAGAAGTGCGGGTTTGAGCGGGCGATTTATCGACATAGCGATCTCCTGTATCTGCTGTCTCTATCAAGCCCCGCCTAGAAAATGACAATTGGGCAAACTGCCACAAGATTTTTTAATATTTAGCGACGGAAAATTATTGCTGCTGCGTTTTACCTATACCAAGCGCAAAAATACTGCGCCGATCATATGAAAACGCATAAACGTAGGACAACGATAATGAAAAAAAATTGCAATTTTCGCATTGGCTGCAACTGCAATGTTGGAGAGCTCGCTGGTGATGGCGGGTGACCAGTTGGTGCAGGCTCTGCTCAAGGGACTTAAAAAAGCGGCAACGTGCCTCTTGCGCTGGCCCTGGGGGACAGATTATGAAAAGAAATAAATGCGTAAAGTGGTAATGATATGACCCCAGATCTTGCACAAACCCTAGCGGTGGAAGCACTGGCTTGGATGATCGGTGAAGATGATTTGAGAGAGGTCTTTTTGGGCGCTTCTGGGGCCTCAGAAAGTGATTTGCGCGCAGGGGTATCCGACCCCATGTTTCTGGCCTCATTGCTCGATTTTATCTGTATGGATGATGCCTGGGTTACGCGGTTTTGCGATGATGTAGGCATTGCCAATTACATGGATCCCATGATGGCACGACAGGCTTTGCCTGGCGGTGAACAGGTAGATTGGACCTGATGAATATTCGTGGTGTCATTTTCGACAAGGACGGCACGCTGTTTGATTTCCAAAGCACCTGGGGCATTTGGACAGCGCAGATTTTGGTGCGCATCGCCGGGTCTGATGGGGCGCTATTAGGGCAACTTGCGCGGGCCCTCGGCTATGACACGGAAGCCCGCAGAGTGCAGCCTGGCAGTGTGATCGTTGCAGGTACCCCTATGGAAATTGCAGCGGTGATCCACGGCTACATGCCTGCGATGAGCCAAACGCAGATCTTTGACTGGCTCAATAAGGAGGCTGAAACGGCACCGCAGGTTTTGGTGACAGATTTGCATCGTTTGACTGGTGAGTTGCGGTGCATAGATCTTGGGCTTTGTGTCATGACAAATGATGCCGAGATCCCCGCTCGTGCGCATCTCGCGTCAGTTCAGGCACTAGATCTGTTTGATTTTGTGATCGGCAGTGACAGCGGGTTTGGCGCAAAACCACAGGCCGCGCCGCTGCTGGCTTTGGCCGATAAAATGGATATCCCAGCTGCGGCTTGCGTCATGGTGGGTGACAGTGCCCATGATCTACGTGCCGGCCGTGCGGCTGGAATGCGCGCAGTGGCCGTGCTGACAGGACTTGCAGAGACGGCTGAATTGGCGCCGCTGGCAGATGCTGTCTTGCCCGACGTGTCCCATCTTCCCTCTTGGATCTCTGCACAAAACAGATAGTCTCAGAGTTGGATAAAAAATGTCGCTATTTGACCGCAAACTTCGCAAGTCTTGGGCATTCTGAAGTCAAGCAACCGTTGGAGATGATGATGAGTGATGCCCCGAGACGCCGAAGCGGAGGACGTGCTGGAAATACCCGCGGAAATCGCGGGGCGATTGAACAGATGTCTTGGCGCATGGTCGAAAACACAGACCGTCCAATTGAACCGCTGACGGAAGACGGCATTCAAGCCATCCACGACGGCGCCATGACCATATTGGAAGATATTGGAATTGAATTTCTGAACACCGAAGCGCTGGCGATCTTTAAGGATGCAGGGTGCAAGGTAGAGGATGAAAAAGTTTTTCTGGATCGCCATTGGGTGATGGAGATGATCGCAAAAGCGCCCTCGGAGTTTACCATCACACCGCGTAACCCGGCTCATGAGGTGACGGTTGGGGGCAATAAATTGCTGTTTGGCAATGTCTCTTCACCGCCGAATTATTGGGATGTGGAATTGGGCAGGAAGATGTCGGGCACCCGAGAGAAATGCCAAGATTTTTTCAAGCTCAGCCAGTATTTCAACTGCATTCATTTTGTCGGCGGCTACCCGGTCGAGCCTGTGGATGTGCATGCATCCATTCGTCACCTTGAGGCTAGCTATGACAAGCTGACACTGACGGATAAAGCGGCCCATACCTATTGTCTTGGCTCGGAGCGGGTCGAAGACACAATGGAGATGGTGCGTATCGCTGGTGGGCTTAGCCATGATGAGTTTGAATCCAAACCGCATATGTATACCAATATCAATTCCACCAGCCCTTTGAAACATGATTGGCCGATGATTGATGGCTGCTTGCGGCTCGCGCGGCGCGGGCAGGCGATTTTTGTCACACCTTTTACCTTGGCCGGTGCAATGGCTCCGGTCACCATGGCCGGGGCCGTGACGCAATCCATTGCCGAGGCGCTTTGCGCCATCGCCTTGTTTCAATATGTGCGCCCTGGGATTCCTTGTGTGATTGGTACTTTTACGTCGAATGTAGATATGAAAACGGGCGCTCCGGCCTTTGGCACTGCTGAATATATGCGCGCTACGCAGATGACGGGGCAAATGGGCCGGTTTTATAAACTGCCCATTCGCTCGTCGGGGGTCTGTGCTGCCAATGTGCCCGATGGGCAGGCGATGTGGGAGACGTCAAATTCGCTCTGGGCCGCCGTGCAATCAGGCTCGAATGTGGTTTATCATGCTGCCGGCTGGTTGGAAGGAGGGCTGATTGCCTCGCCCGAGAAATTCATCATGGATTGCGAAGTATTGCAGCTGATTCAACGTTATTTTGAGCCGATTATCACGCGAACAGAGCCAGAAGATATTGCCATCGAGGCCATAAAGGAAGTTGGATCGTCGGGACATTTTTTTGGTGTTCAGCATACCCAAGATCGCTATGAAACTGCTTTCCACCAACCCTTCATCAGCGATTGGCGTAATTATGAAGGATGGGAATTGGCGGGTGGTATTTGGACGGCTGAACGGGCCTCTGCCAAATACAAGGAGATCATGGCCGATTATAAGAAACCGCCCATGGATCAGGCCATTCATGAAGAATTGCGGGCTTTCGTCGATCGTCGGGTCTCCGAAGGCGGGGCACCAACTGACTTTTAATTGTAATTATACTTTCGACACCATTTTTACTGAAACTAATATTACCAAACTGACGAACTATTAAATCTGCAAACGAACCCACTTCAACATTTTTAGCACTGGCAATTTTTTAAGTGATAAATGTTTTATTAGGGACGAAAAGCGGGCGATCCAACTGGATCGCCCGCTTAGTATTATCCCCCCATAACTTTAGGTAGCCAAAGTACGAGCTGTGGGAACAAGAATAGTAATACAAGTCCAATTAATTGCACTACCATGAATTGCATCATTCCCAGGTAGATATCTTTTAAATCCCAATTGGGCACTACGCCTTTTAGGAAGTAGGCAGATAAAGCGACTGGTGGACTTAGCCATGCAGTTTGTAAATTTACTGCTACCATGATGCCGAACCAAACCATCTTGTCGTATTGGCTATCAAACCCTGGTAAATCCAATGCCATCACCGTTGGTAACAGTACGGGGATTACAATTAGAACGATTGGAACCCATTCCAACGGCCAGCCGAGAAGGAATATCAATACCATTATCAATATTAAGATCATATACGGAGACATATCCAGCTGGAGCAAGGCTTCAGTCATCATTTTGGGAGTCCCGAGTGAAGAAAATTCGGCTCCAAAGAAGTTAGAGGCGGCAACCAAGAACATGATCAACACGGTGATTTCTAAAGCTTTGATCATGCTATCAAAAAATCCAGAAATTTCAAATTTACCATAACTTATAGACAACAGTATTGCACCAAATGCACCCATTGCGGCTGCTTCTGCAGGTGTTGCAAACCCTAACAGTATAGAACCTAGGGCGAAGGAAATTAGTATCGTTGGAGGCATCAGGCCTGCAAAAAATTCATTCCAAAGTTCTGAGAAATGGAAGTTTTCAGCAGTGTCCAACCGGTATAAAGCCAAAGATTTGTACGCGGTGAAACACATAAATAACAGCCACATTGAATGGTAAAAGACCCCAAATCCTAATTCATTTGAATTCGTCAATTGTATTACAGCCCAAGCTGCTTGGACCGTCACTGCAATTGGCACCACGATACGTAGGATCGTCAAATGCTTGAATGCACGATAGGCAACTAACAAAACTGCGATCAGTGTGAGTAGGCCCCCGAAAGGAACGAACCCCAAGGCGCCGCCTAGAGCCAAACCAAATACCCGACAAATGGCCAGTACACCCATACATATTAGAATAACTTCCAACCCATAGTTCTTGGAAGTTTCTGGTTGATCTTCTTCAGCTAGAATTGGGCCTAATGTTGGATTGAGCCAGCAGCGGCCCAGTGTGTAAACCAAGTATAGAGTTGCTAAAATGGCACCTGGAATAAAGGCTCCGCGAAACAAATCTAATGTTGAAACATCTAGGACAGGGCCCATCACGATCAGCATTATTGATGGTGGAATTAGGATTCCTAAAGTGCCCCCTGCTGTAATTGTACCTGCGGCCAGTTGTACATTGTAGCCTGAACGGGTCATTGTTGCACCAGCCATAATACCTAGAAGGGTAACTGAAGCGCCAACAATGCCAGTAGCGGCGGCAAATATTGTAGATACAATCAGAACAGCTATGTATAATGAGCCCCGTATACGTGACATAATCATCTGGATTGATGCAAATAAACGTTCCATTAAGCCCGCAGCTTCCATGACAATGCCCATCAAAATGAATAGGGGCACTGCCATCAATTGATCGTTTAGCATGGTCGAATTGGTGTTGAGAGTCATCAAAAGGGTGGTCAACTTAAAGTTTGAGCCCCAGATCCCAAACACGAATGCCAAAAAGATTAATGTAAAGGAAATTGGAAACCCAATAAAAATTACGAATAACATAGCGCCCAGCATTATCAGACCAATGGTTGGTTTTGACAGGCTAAGACCATCTCCCATTATCCCAGTAAACCAGTCTGCAATTGGTAAAACATTTGGGTAGAAAACTGAAACTACTATTACGCTGACGATGATGAAATATGGAACTAATCCTTTAACAAATATTGCCTCACGCTCTTTGCCCATTTTGTGAAAAGCTCGAAATAATTCTGGAAACCCTTGCAGCAATAGCAATAACCCACCGACCGGCATAGCTAAGCGAGCTGGCCAAAGGAGCGGTCCCCAGGTACTGTCAAATGCCGTCTCTCCGGAATTGTAAGCAACAAGCCAGTATTGTGATGCAATTATGGTGAAGAAAGTCATCGATGGAATAAAGAACGCCAGGTATAGTAACGCATCAACTGTAGCCTGCGTTTTATCACTCCAATTCCGATAAATAAAATCAGCACGAATATGCACGCCACGCATTAAGCCATATCCTGCTGCGCCCATGAACAGCACTCCGGCAATCATACGGCTGATGTCATAAGCAAAAACAGTTGGTCCTAGTCCTAAATTTCGAGCCAGTTCATCCCATCCATAGCTCGACATAATTGCAAAAGAATTTCGGGCTACCACTTCAAACACTACTACTCCGATTAGAGGAACCATAAGTAAGCACAAAAGCTTACCGGCCCAATCGTTGGTAATATCGATTGCTGCAGTAATTGGCTTCTGCCAAGGCGTCATGTCATCTGGTGTTTCCCCAGGCCGTTCAGCACGACGCTCAGCGATTAGCTCATCGGTTATTTCTAGCTTTTTTGGATCAACTTCTTCAGCCATCCGGCCCTCCCATGGGTTTTATTCCCAGAAAATTTTCTAATTTCTTCTTATGAAAACTTTTATATAAAATGCTTTTATAAGAAGAAATACGAGGCCGTTTGGCCTCGTATTTTAATGTTTTACTTCAAGCTATCAGCGTGTGCCTTGCCTAGAGCAGCATTTGAAGCCTGTGCGCCGGCCCAGAAGGGAACCGCAACGTCCGCAAAGTCTTTTTGAGACTGCCAAACTTCAGCAAAGAATTCGTTTTCTTCAGCGCCTTTTTCAAGGAGTGCCTTGGCAGCACCCATGTAAGCCGGGAAATAATCTGCTGGAGTGTCATGCAAGATAACGCCGTGGTTGTCGGTGAGATCTTTTAGCGCCTTACCGTTTGCAAGGATACGATATGACATTGACTTCGAGAGAGAAGCATTAGCTGCTACTTCAAGAGCCTTTTTTTCGGTATCGGTCAGAGCATCATAGAAGTCTCCGTTTACATACAGGTCAGCATTAACCACGACCTGGTGCAGACCCTGCAGGTAGTAATGCTTCAGAACTTTTTGAAATCCAAAAGCCATATCTGCCACTGGACAGCACCATTCAGCTGCGTCGATTGTGCCTTTTTCCAAGGCAGGAAGGATGTCGCCTCCACCCATCGCTACGGACGCAACGCCGATGTCTTTATAGGCTTGACCAACCATGCCTGGAGGGGCGCGGAAGCGGTATTTGCGGAAGTCGTCCATGGAGGCGATTGGTTCAGAGAACCAACCTAGTGCTTCTGGACCCACAGGTTGGAGCATAAAGCCTTTTACATTGACACCCATTTCATCCCAAAGTTGGTCATACAGCTCTTTGCCGCCGCCATATTGGAACCATGACAAGAACGACAGTGCGTCCAAGCCAACGCCGGCGCCAGCGATGGGAGCACCAAAGAGGTTGGCGGCGACGTGTTTGCCGGCCCAATAGTGTGTCCAGGCAAAGCCACCCTCAACCAGCCCTGCATCCACGGCATCCATAACATCTCTGGATCCCACCACAGCACCGGCAGCAAGAACTTCAAGCTTCAAAGATCCACCGGTCAAGGCATAGACGTCTTCACCAAAGTCCCTCACCATTTTAATCTCATCACCCGTGGTGGGTAAGACTGATTGAATGCGCAGTACTTTTGTATGACCATCGGCAAACGCCGCTGGTGCAAAAGCCAAGCTGACCGCAGTAATCGCAGCTGTCTTGACAAGTGTTTTCAGGTTAAACATTTAAGTTTTCCTCCCTTACGTTGTGCCTTCATTGTCTTGTTTTGGACCCGGGCCGAAGGCACACCATCGGGTCGTAGAGTATTGGCTTAATCTTAATTCCGCCAAATCCCAATTCTTGTTAGTGGCTTTTACTGATCTCCCAGCCCTCCAAGAGCCCCAAGAGAGGTCCCACGCCGTGGTTGATATCAAAAAAGCCACGGTACATCATTTCTCCTGCAACATAGACAAGCACAATTAATCCAAGCCAGGATATCCAAGGATAGTTTGTTAACAATTTCATGATCAATGTGGCGGCAAACGCCATGAGTATGATTGCTAATCCCAGACCAAAGATCAAGATTTGCTTGTCGCCGTCGGCAATCGCAGCGACTGCCAAAACATTGTCGAGTGACATAGATACGTCGGCAATTGTGATCGAAATCAGGGCGCCAGCCATAGTCTTGCGCGGAGAACCGGTATAACCCTGATCCAGATTTTCAGCGGTCAGCGTGGCCTCTTTTGCTTCGCGTTCCATGCCTTCACGTATTTCGCAAAATAGACGCCAGCAAACCCAAAAGAGCAGTCCAGATCCAATAAAGAGGATACCTGGAATTTCTAGCAGTGTCGTAGCAATTACTGCAAAAGCAATCCGCAAGACTGCTGCGATTACCATTCCGTACAATATAGCCCGCTTACGCAGCTCGGGAGATAGACCGGCGGCAGCCATGCCGATGATCAATGCATTGTCACCTGACAGGATCAAATCCGCGATCACAATTTGCCCGTAGGCCATTACAGTCTCAAACATTGCGGGGTTCCTTAGTTCGGCGAATAGAACGGCTCAACGTGCGTCCTCCAAAATCATATCAGACAGTTTCTCACCAATCATGATTGCCGGTGCATTGGTGTTGCCGGAGGTGATCGTGGGCATGATGGAGCAATCGGCTACGCGCAAGCCTTTGACCCCACGAACTTTCAAATCTGCGTCCACAACAGCCATTTCATCCTGGCCCATTTTGCATGTACCAGTCGGGTGATAGATGGTCACGCTATTGTCGCGGGCCCAATTCAGCGTCGCGTCATAATCGTCCAGGGCGATTTTTACCCCGGGGGTAAACTCTTCGGTGATATGCGATTTTAAAGGCTCAAATTGCGCAATGCGGCGGGCAATTTGGATGCCTTTCACGATGGTATCTTGATCGAGTTTTGTTGCCAGGTAATTGGGGTGGATTGCTGGGTGATCTCGCCAATCGGCTGATTTTAAATCCAGATGACCCGTACTTTCCGGGCGCATTTGCAGCACGGATGCGGTGAAGGCCGAAAACTTATGCGGTCCATCCGCCGGCGCAGAGGCGCTGAACGGCTGGATATGAAACTGAATATCTGGCGTCGCGAGCATTGGATCTGTTTTCAAAAATCCGGTACCAAGACTGGCGGCCATGGTCATTGGTCCAGTTTGGCTTATGGCATATTGCAGCGCGATCATGCCCTGTTTGAAAATGTTGTTGGTCTCAATGTTTATGGTTGAAAGCGTAGTTTTGAAAACGGGCCGCGCTTGCAGATGGTCTTGCAGATTTTTTCCAACGCCGGGCAAATCGCAAATCGGCTCTATACCCTTTGCCTTCAATTCGTGTGCGGCGCCAATGCCTGAAAGCATGAGAATTTGCGGTGAGCCGATGGCGCCCGCGCTCAAGATCACTTCCCGGCGGGCGCGGACAATTTGGCTTTGACCTTTGATATTGGCAATAACGCCCTTGGCCGCGCCCTCTTCAATCAGCAATTTTTCGGCCTGCGCATGGGTGATGATGGTCAGGTTTTTGCGATTGCGCGCGGGCTTTAGATAAGCCACCGCGCTCGAGCAGCGCCGCCCTTTGTCTATGGTCAGCTGAAAATACCCCACCCCCTCTTGATCGGAGCCATTGTAGTCGGGGTTGCGTTTATACCCGGCAGCAACGGCCGCATCGAGCCATTTATCAACGATTTTGCGTTTCAAACGGGTGGGGGAGACGGACAGCGGACCGTCTTGGCCGCGCTCTGGATTGCTTGCGTCGCCACCCTTCCAAGTTTCGGCACGTTTGAAATAGGGCAGAACATCTTCCCAAGCCCAGCCGGTGTTGCCCAGTTGTCGCCAATGGTTGAAATCTTCCGCTTGCCCGCGCACATAAAGCAGTCCGTTGATCGAGCTGCAGCCCCCTAAAACGCGGCCGCGCGGCCAGGGGATATCCCGGCCGTTCAGGCCCGGATCACTCTCTGTCCGATAACGCCAATCAGTTTTGGGATTGTCCATCGTTTTGAAGTATCCGACCGGGATGTGGATCCATGGGTTGATGTCACGCCCACCTGCTTCCAGCACAGCCACAGAATATTTTGCGTCTGCCGACAGCCGATTGGCCAGCGCACAGCCGGCTGATCCCGCCCCAATTATAACAAAGTCAAACTCCAATTTCGCCCCGCTGATTAAAAAATGAGACTTTTTTTCTCGTTTTTACACCAATTGTGGTATTATGCAGGAAAGATGAGATTCGGCAATATAATTTTGCATGCGCGCGGTGCGAAATTTGGGTCGAGAGATTGAAGTGAGAGAACAATGGAAGATCGCATTCCGACGAATTTACGCACATTGCTGATCCTCGAAGTTTTGGGGCGCTCAGATCGTGCTCTATCGCCCACAGAAATCAACCAATCCATTGGCCTGCCCAAGCAAACCATCCACCGCCTTTGCGCTAAGTTGGAGCATGAGGGGTTTTTGGCCCGTGAAGAAGATGGCAAAAAACTGCGCCCCACGCGGCGCTCGAGGCTCATGGCGTCAGGTCTTCTTCATGCCTCGCGCAATCACATCGCGCGTCACCAGGTGATGCAGCGGGTGGCGGATGAGGTTGGTGAGACGGTCAATTTCGTGGTCCCCGATAGCGCCGGGATGATCTATGTGGACCGGGTCGAAACCGATTGGCCCTTTCGGGTGCAATTGCCTGTGGGGACCCATGTGCCGTTTCACTGCACGGCTAGCGGTAAAACCTTTCTGGCCAGCCTGACCCCGAAGGCCCGCCAAGCAATGGTGCGCAGTTTGCAGCTCAAGAATTTAACGCCAAATACGCTGTGCACGGAAGACGCGCTTTTGTTTGAACTCAAACAGGTGGCGAAAAATGGCTATGCCTTGGATCGCGAGGAATTTTTCACTGGTATGGTTGCGGTGGCCGTGCCGATTTTGGACGAACGCAGTCGGTATGTCGCCTCTTTGGCCTTTCACGGCCCCATTCAGAGGCTGACCTATGAAGACGCCTGGTCAAAGCGACAGGTTCTCATTGATGGCGCACGGTTGATGCGTGATGTCTTGTTTGAATGACCAACACAGGCACTTGAGCGGGCAAAAGCGATCCGCCTAGACCCGCGCAAGCGTTCCTCTGTCGACGATGGTTGTCATCAACTCGTGCTGTAGGTCTTGCCCGAGTTCTTGATTGAGTAGGGCCAATAAGACCTCTGCGGCTTTGCTACCCATGGCGTGCTGCGGAACGCGCACCGTTGTCAGGCTTGGCGTGGTGACGCGCGCGAGGGAAATATCGTCAAATCCGGTGATGGAAATATCTTCTGGAACACGCAGTCCCATTTTGTGAGCTTGCAGCATGGCACCAACCGCCAGAACATCGCTGCCGCAAATCACGGCCGAGGGTTTTTCTGGCTTCGACAATAGCTGCGCGAAAGCGGCGCCGGCCTCTTCAAAACTATATTTACACTCTTCAAGCCCCAATAATTGCGCACCCGATTGGCGCGCGATTGCTTGTTTGATGCCTACGACGCGGGCGGTGGCGCGGTCGTTGCCCTCTCGGAGGCCGCAAATAACCGCCAGTTTACGATGCCCATGGGCCAAAACATGCGCTGTGATGTCATGGCCTGATTTTTGATTGTCAAAGCCGACGCTTGGCGAGTGGCCTGTTTTTGGGCAACACCATGCCAGGACATGCGGTACGGCGTGTTGTGTTAAGAAAGCCAGGGTTTTTTGGGGCCGTGCCGCCCCAATCAGCAACAACCCATCAGCGCCCTGTGACAGCAAAGAGCGAATGGCGTCAAATTCCTGGTCCGGGTCATAGTTGGAACTGCCGACCAGCAGGGTCACCCTTGCAGCGCTCAGTGTCTCTTGAAACGCTTGCAGGCCGCTGGCGAACATTGCGTTGTCCATCGTCGGAATGATCGCGCCAATGGTGTTGGTGCGATTGCGCGCCAGAGCGCGCCCGCCGAAATGGGGCACATAGCCGAGGGTTTCGATGGCATTTTGAATCCGCTTCCGCGTGGGCTCTGCTACTTTTTGAGGCGAGTTTATGCAACGCGAGATGGATGCCGTCGACACGCCGGCCAATGCGGCGACATCTTCGAGGCTTGGGCGGTTGTTGTCACGCATGATAATTTTCCATTCGTTGCTTCAGATGAATGTAAGCGCTTGCATACTCCAATGCAAGCGCTTACACAATGAGTCGAAAACACAAATAGCTCTCAAGGATGTTTGCAATGGCTCGGGTCTATCTCAAGAAATCTACTAAAACCGCTTCGACTGGTAGCGACGACGTGCGCGCGACGGTCATGGGAATTCTAAATGATATCGAAACGGGGGGTGACGCCGCTGCGCTTGAATATGCGGCGAAGTTTGATGGGTATGACGGAAATTTGATTTTAACCGAGGCAGAAATCAAAGCAGCTTGTGATCTGGTGCCGGAAAAGCTGAAGCAAGACATTCAATTTGCTCATGCTAATGTCAAACTCTTCGCGGAAGCGCAGCGCGGCACGATTACCGATTTTGAGACAGAAGTTGTGCCGGGTTTGATTGCCGGACAAAAAAGCATCCCTTGCAATGCGGCTGGCTGTTACATACCTGGCGGACGTTACAGCCATATCGCCAGTGCGATTATGACAGTGACCACAGCGAAGGTAGCCGGGTGTGGGCATATCACAGCCTGTTCGCCTCCCGCTAAAGACGCAGGTATCGCGCCGGCAATCATCTATGCGGCCCATCACTGTGGCGCTGATAAGATTTTGGCCATGGGGGGCGTCCAAGGTGTGGCTTCGATGACCTTTGGACTGTTTGGCCTGCCTGAGGCAGATATAATTGTGGGACCGGGCAATCAGTTTGTGGCTGAGGCCAAACGCATTTTGTTTGGCCGCGTTGGGATTGATATGATTGCTGGTCCAACCGACAGCTTGGTGATCGCTGATGGCAGCGCGGATGCCGAGATTGTTGCCGCCGATTTGGTCGGACAGGCGGAGCACGGTTATAATTCACCGGTTTGGCTGGTGACGGATAATGAGCCTTTGGCGCAAAAAGTTCTGGACATTGTTCCCGGCCTGATTGCGGATTTGCCCGAGCTTAATCGGATCAATGCCGAAGCGGCCTGGCGAGATTACGCGGAAGTGATCTTTTGCGAAGATCGTGAAGAAATGGCCGCCACCTCCGATGAATATGCGCCCGAGCATTTGACTGTTCAGGCCGATGATTTGGATTGGTGGCTTGATCGCTTGAGCTGCTATGGCTCATTGTTCCTGGGTGAGGAAACGACGGTTGCCTACGGTGATAAGGCCTCGGGTCCGAACCATTGCTTGCCCACCTCACGTTCGGCCAAATATACGGGCGGTTTATCTGTTCACAAATACATGAAATTGGTCACTTGGCAGCGCGCCACCCGCGATGGAGCCAAAGACGTGGCCATTGCCACCGCACGCATTTCCCGGCTTGAGGGCATGGAAGGCCATGCGCGCACTGCAGATATTCGTTTGGCGAAATACTATCCGGGTGAAAACTTTGATCTGTCAGCGCAGGGCTAACCGATGAGGCCTGCGTCATTGTTCAGCGTTGAGGGTAAGATCGCGGTTGTCACCGGAGCGTCCAGCGGTTTGGGGCAGGGGGCGGCCAGCTTGCTTGCCGCGCAGGGCGCCCTGGTGGTTGCGATTGCCCGCCGTGCGGATGCTCTTGCCGATTGGTCCCAGCAAGGGCCTGGCGAAACCGCCATTCTAGCGGCTGATCTGTCCGATCGTTCTTGTCTGGCCGATGTGGCAGCACAAGCGGCCAAGCCGTTTGGTGCGCCAGATATTTTGATCAATGCTGCGGGTGTCAACACCCGCCGGCCGGCCGATGAAATGACGGATGCCGATTGGGATGTGACCCAAAACCTCAATGTTGCCGCGCCATTCTTTTTGGCCAAATCTATGGTGCCGGGAATGCAAAATAAGGGCTGGGGTCGGATCATCAATTTTGCCTCTCTGCAATCGCGCCGGGCTTTTGCCAATGGCATCAGCTATGGGGCTTCCAAAGGGGCCGTTGAACAGATGACTCGTGCGATGGCTGAGACCTGGTCCGCGCATGGTATCACGGCCAATGCCCTCGCGCCGGGCTTCTTTCATACCGAGTTAACGGCACCGGTGTTCGCAGATCCTGAACTTGCGGCGCGCAATGCCGCACAAACCTGTATCGGGCGCAATGGTCAGGTTCGTGACATGGATGGGCCTATGATGTTTTTTTGTTCCAGCGCATCAGATTATGTGACGGGGCAGGTTCTATTTGTAGATGGAGGATATACGGCAAAATGAAGGCTTTGGTAAACACGGACGTAGAGACCCTGACGTATATGGACCAGGCAGATCCAATCGCTAAAGCTGGCGAAGAGTTGGTCCGTATCCAATATTCGGGCATTTGCGGATCAGATATGCATGCCTTTTTGGGCCATGATACGCGCAGGCCGACGCCTATTATCCTGGGTCATGAAGCCTCGGGCACGATTGTCAGTGGGCCGCGCGATGGCACATTGGTCACCATAAACCCATTGAATGGCTGTGGGACCTGCCATGCCTGCCGATCGGGCAAGCCAAATATATGTTTGGGGCGCCAAATCATTTCCATGCCGCCACGTCCGGGTGCCTTTGCTGAATTGGTGGCTATTCCGAGTGAAAACCTATTGGTGGTGCCACGGGTGGAGCTTTTGCAATCCGCGGCGTTGACAGAACCTTTGGCCTGTAGCTGGCATGCCGCGCGCCTTGGCCTGCGTTTGCAAGATGATCCGGTTGAAAAACTAAGCTGTGTGGTCCTTGGTGGTGGAGCTATCGGTCTGGGTGCCGCTCTCTGCCTGAGGGCGATGGGCGTCCAAGATATCACTTTGATTGAGGTCAACCCGTTGCGCTTGGCCACACTCAAGGGCATGGACGGGTTTAAAGCCAGTGATGGCAAGGATGCGGATGCACCGAAAGAAGGCAGCGCCGATTTGGTCATTGACGGCGTGGGCTATGCTGCCACGCGGGCGGCGGCCTGTGAATTGGCCAAGCCGGGTGGGGTGATCTCGCATATTGGCTTGGGCTCGGGTGAAGGTGGCGTCGATGTGCGCCGTATGACATTGCACGAGATTACGCTGATTGGCTGCTATACCTATACCCCCAAGGACTTCCAAGAGACCGGCGAGGCAATCTTTGCTGGTAAAATGGGACCATTGGATTGGGTTGAAACCCGACATTTGTCAGAGGGACAAGGCGCCTTTGATGATATCCGCAGTGGCAGTACCGCTGCGCCAAAAATTATTCTAATCCCCTGAAAGGAGCATCATGACCGTTAGTGAAAAAATAGTGGCTGATTTCGTTGCCAATGGCATCGAATTTGTCACAACCGTACCGTGCAAGCAGCTTGGCGGTGTGATTGATGCGGTTGAAAAAGAACCCAGCATCTATCACATTCCTTCGAATAAAGAGGACGAGGGCATGGGCCTCTGTGCAGGTGCTTTCATGGGGGGAAAACGTCCAGCCATCATTATGCAAAATACGGCTATTGGTGTGACGGTGAACACATTGGTAACCCTTACACAGTTTTACCGCATGCCCTTGCCGATGCTGATCTCTTATCGGGGTGAATTGCAAGAGCCTGTGGCCTGTCAGGTGGAAATGGCTGTGCATACCAAAGCGCTGCTCAACCAATTGAACATTCCAACATATCATTTCCATAAGCCCGGTGATGAGGAGGAGTTGGGTGCGATTTTGAAATATACCTTCATGTGCAACAAACCGGTGGCAATTTTGACTGATGCGACTTTCTGGGGAGGTTACTAATATGATCCGTTCTGAAATCATCCGCGACATCGCCCCGATCCTACGTGATCAATTGGTTGTTTGTAACATAGGTCTTCCGAGCCAAGAGCTGCATTTGATCGACGACCAAGCCAGCAACTTCTATATGCTTGGCACCATGGGTTTGTCATCATCCATCGGCCTTGGTGTTGCATTGGCGCAAGACAAAACCGTGATCTCAATTGATGGCGATGGCTCAGTTCTAACCAACTTTGGCACATTGCCTACGATTGCAAATAACGTGGCCGACAATTTCATTCTCTTGATCATCGATAATGGCAGTTATGGCTCTACGGGAGATCAACCCACCTACGCGGGCGGCAAAACGTCTCTGGCGGCTGTGGCGAAGGCCTGTGGCTGTGAGACTGTGATTGAATGTCAAGCCGAAGAAACTGGCGCGGTGCTCAAAGCCGCGATTGAAGCGAAGAAAATGACTGTGATCGTGTCCAAATGTGAGAGCGGCAATATCAAAGTGCCCGTCATCACAAAAGATCCGGTTGTCATTCGAGACCGTTTCATGACTGAGATTGCACGCCGCAACGCTTAACTGCGGCAGTTCAACCAGGTTTGAGGCCCGCCAAGACATTGGCGGGTCTTTTTTTGGCTAATCAAAAATTTTGAGATGCGCATATTGACCAGCGAAGCGATGTGGTTTCAAGCCTGTTGCCGTTTTGGTGGTCACATCGCCCAAGATACTCTGAGCTTTTTTTGGGCCGCAATGTACAGAAGCCTATGGCATCCCGTAGGGGAATCGAACCCCTCTTTTCAGGTTGAAAACCTGACGTCCTAACCGATAGACGAACGGGACACTGCTAATAACGCGCTATTTATGGAAAGCCGCAGCGCGTGGCAAGTCGATTCTTCACTTTTTATCGATGTTTTTGCCATCCCACCAGCGGCACGGTTTTAGGCGAGGCTCGCGTCTTCTATGCGCAGCTGCGGCCGTGAACGCCCGCCCCAAGTATTGATCTCCAAACGGCCGGCGATATGCATTTTTCCGCCCTGGGCAGTGGTGAGCGCGGGGCCGAGCGGCCCATCAAATGCGCCAAAGCAAATTGCGTCTAATTTTGTTCCGAATCCATCGCTCAGGGTGATTTTGAGATGTGACTCTCCCACCGGCTTTGCAAAGGCGATGGTGCAATCGGGAAAAGCAAATCGCGGCGCAGAGGCTCCCGCACCAAAGGGGCCGGCCTGCTCGAGCTGCTCAATCAACTCAACGGTCGCGCCGCCTGGCATCAACGTGCCGTCAATCTTCAGATCCGCCGGGCCCAGCGCTCCAGCGCCTTTAGCCTCTAGCAATTGCCCTAATCTCTCCATGGCAGGGCCGAGCTGCGCGCGGGTCAGCGACAGGCCTGCCGCCATTTTGTGACCGCCCCCTGCGGTGATCAACCCTTCGCGCGCCAATTTATGGATGGCGGCGCCCAGATCAATCCCGCTGACAGATCGTCCGCTGCCTTTGCCACTGTCGCCATTAAAGCCAATGACCACTGCGGGGCGGTTGGTTTTTTCTTTGAGCCGGGCTGCAACAATACCGACCACGCCGGGATGCCAGCCCTCCTTTGCGGCCCAAGCCAGAGGTAACTCCAAGCCGCGCGCTTCTGCCTGCTCTAGCGCCGCCAGTCTCACCATGGCCTCGACGCTGCGGCGTTCGCTGTTCAGCTCTTCCAATTTTTCCGCCATGACAGCCGCTTCACGCGGGTTGCGACAGGCTAAAAGCCGAGCCCCCAGATCCGCTTTGCCAATTCGCCCACCTGCATTAATTCTTGGTCCCAAGACATAGCCCAGATGATAGGCGCTTGGTGCAGCGTTCAGGGCCGCGACATCCGACAGGGCGTTTAAACCCACGCGTTTGCGCTGGCCCATGACCTTCAGTCCCTGGCGCACAAAAGCCCGGTTCACCCCGACCAAGGGCGCGACATCGGCCACTGTGGCCAGGGCTACAAGATCGAGGGTATTGATCAAATTGGGTGGGGTTTGCCCATTTTCTCGCATCATCCGAGCCACTTGGGTCAGAACCATAAAGACAACAGCCGCTGCGCAGAGATGGGCCAAATCGCCCGTCTCATCCTGCCGGTTTGGATTTACCACGGCCCGCGCTTCAGGCAGGGTCTCTGCGCCTAAATGGTGATCCAAAACGATCACATCCGCAGCCCGCGCCGCTTCAAGTGCCTCATGGGCCAAGGTGCCGCAGTCGACGCAGATGATTAGATCATGATGATCCGCCAGGGCTGCCATGGCTTTGGGGTTGGGCCCGTAGCCCTCCGTGATTCGGTCGGGCACATAGAGGGTGGGCTCAATGGAAAGTTGTTGCAGAAAATCAATCAACAACGCCGCAGAGCTACCGCCGTCCACATCATAATCGGCAAAAATCGCAATTTTTTGTTGATATTGAATGGCGGTGAGCAGGATCTCTGCCGCTTTGGCGCAGTCTTTGAGCGATTGCGGATCACTCATACTGGTGCGGAGGGTAGGATTGAGGAACTCGGAAACCTCCGTTTGAATCACACCCAAGCGGGCCAGCACATAGCACAGAGGTAACGGCAAATCACTGTGTTGGTGGAGCGCCAAAGCATCACGTTCAAGCGCGAGAGGTGGTCCAAGCCACCGGCGGTTGGAAATCGACTGATTGACGCCCAAATACATTCTAGTGTGAGGGCGCGCGGTAGGTCATGCGCCGCACTGAGCCGGTTTTTGACCGCATCAAAATGGTTTCAGTGGTCAAAAAACCCGGCTCGCGCTTGATGCCCGCAAGGATGGAGCCATCCGTGACACCAGTGGCGGCGAAAATAACATCCTGCGTCACCATCTCATCGCGGCTGTAAATCCGGTCCAAATCCGTGATCCCGGCCTTGGCGGCCCGGCCGCGCTCATCATCATTGCGGAAGGTCAGACGTCCCCACATTTGCCCGCCCATACATTTCAAGGCGGCGGCAGCCAAGACGCCTTCAGGAGCGCCGCCAAGCCCCATATACATATCAATGCCGGTCGTATCTGACTCCGCGCAGTGAATAACACCGGCAACATCGCCGTCGGTGATGAGGCGAATGGCGCAGCCCGTGGTGCGCAACTCGGCAATTATAGCCTCGTGCCGTGGACGCTCAAGGACACAGACAGTGATATTTTCGGGTGCGCAGTTTTTAGCGGCCGCCAAGGCCGTAACCCGCTTTGCCGGATTCATAGTCAAGGAAACAACATCTTCAGGCAGCCCCGGGCCGACCGCGAGTTTTTCCATATAAACGTCGGGTGCATGCAGCATGGAGCCGCGCGGCCCCATGGCTATAACGGTTAAAGCGTTGGGCATGTCTTTCGCCGTTAACGTCGTGCCTTCCAGAGGATCAAGGGCGATATCAACAGCAGGCCCATTGCCCGAGCCGACTTCCTCACCGATAAAGAGCATCGGTGCCTCATCGCGCTCGCCCTCGCCAATGACAACCACACCGGCAATATCCAAAAGGTTCAGCTGCCCGCGCATAGCGTTCACAGCGGCCTGATCTGCGGCCTTTTCATCGCCGCGACCAATCAGTTGGGCAGAGGCCAGCGCGGCTTGTTCGGCAACCCGGGCCAATCCTAAAGATAGAGCGCGATCGTGAAATTCTGTGGCGTCAGACATGTGGGGTTCCTTTATTAATTTCGTCTGCCTAGCGCAACGGTGCGGGCCGTGGCAAGACTGTGCGCGCTAACACTGTTGTCGTTCTGTGCAACAGCCCCACAAAGCCACCGCTCGTGCCTGACCTGGCCCGGTCAAACCGCTTCAATACGAAGGGCAACCGGCTGGCCCTCTACAACGCGCGTCTTGGCAAAGTCTTTTAGTATTTGATCAATTGCCGCACGGGTTGTCTTGTGGGTGACGATGAGCACAGGGGCTTGCTCGGCATCATGGCCATATTGGCGCATTCGGTCGATCGAGACCCCCGCATCGCCCATAACCGAGGCCACTTTGGCCAGGGCGCCGGGCTTGTCGAGCAATTGCAGGCGCAAATAAAATGGCGCCGTTGTTGCTGTCGTGGCTGGTTGCGATTTTACCAATCCTGTCGCGGCCTGCCCAAAGGTATTGAGCCGCAGGCCGCGCGCGAGATCCAACACATCTGACATTACCGCAGAGGCCGTTGGCCCCTCGCCGGCACCTGCACCGCGCAGCACGATCTGTCCCGCATCGCCCCCCTCCAAGATGATCATATTGGTCCCGCCTTGGAGTTGGCCCAAGGGCGAATTGGCCGGAACCAAACAGGGCGTCATGCGCTGCTCAAGCCCGCGGCCGGTCCGTTGCGCAACACCCAATAGTTTGACGCGATAGCCCATATCGGCGGCGGCATGAATGTCTTCGATGGTGATGGCACCAATGCCTTCGATCACCACAGATCCAAAATCAACCTCTGTGCCGAAGGCGATGGAGGCGAGCAGAGCCAATTTATGGGCCGCATCAATGCCACCCACATCAAGGTTTGGATCTGCTTCGAGATATCCCAAACCATCGGCCTCGGCAAAGACTTCCTCATAGGTCAGGCCGGCATCTTCCATGCGCGTGAGGATATAGTTGCAGCTGCCATTCATGACTCCGAGCACGCGTTGAATTTCATTGCCTGCAAGGCCTTCGGTCAGTGCTTTCACCACGGGGATACCCCCGGCAACGGCGGCCTCATAGCGGATTACACGGCCGGCAGCTTCGGCCGAGAGGGCCAATGAATGCCCATGTTCTGCCAGCATGGCTTTATTGGCGGTGACCACATCTTTACCGGCGGCAATGGCTGCCTGTGTTGCCTGTTTTGCCGGGCCTGTGCTGCCGCCGATCAACTCGACAAAGACATCCACATCGTCCCTTTTGGCCAAAACGATTGGGTCATCTTCCCAGCCATAGCCTGACAGATCGACGCCGCGGTCTTTCCCGCGTGATTGGGCGCAGACGGCAGAAATTGTGATCTCACGACCTGCGCGCTGCGTGAGTAACGCTGCATTTTTCTGGATCATTTTCACAACACCTACGCCGACAGTGCCGAGCCCTGCAATGCCAAGTCTAAGAGGGGCAGCGGTCATGGGTTACTTCCTTCTGGTCACGAATTCATAGCCCGTGTCTAGTCGTAAATCTGCGCAACCGCAACGGGGGCGGCTGTGGAACTCGGTCCAATTTAACGGATATTTTGGGTGGGTTTGAGCCTATTCGCCGGTCAGATCTCGCTTGCGCAGCGCCTTTGCCCTCTGATCCAATTGCGCCTGCCGGGATGGCTCTGCGGCGGGCTGCGACGGCTGGTCGGTGCTGACGGCGGCGCGTAGATCTCGGGCTGAGAGAAACGCGGGGTGGGCACCGGCCTGTTTTGTGGCCGGTTCGCCCGCATCAAGCTGCGGAATAGAGGCACAACCGGCCAGGAGCGCTGCAATGCACAGATGATAAAGAGATAGATATCCAGTCATAAAAATGACGTAGCGCGCAAAGTGATCGGCAGCAAGCAATGATCATTGATCTGAACGCTAGTTCAGTTAATATCGACGCATGGCGCGAAAAACTGGCTCACATTCAGAAATAACCGGCCCAAAAATCAAGCAAGCCGCGCTTGAGCTTTTTGCGCGCCATGGCTTTGCGGCGGTGACCATGCGCCAAATTGCGGCGCGGGTGGGGGTGCAGGCGGGCGCAATCTATAATTACACACCTGACAAACAAGCGCTATTATTTGACCTTCTGCGTGGGCACATGGCAGATCTTTTAGCCCGCTGGGCCGCAGAACAAGTGCCGCATGATCCGGTAGCGGCACTGGATCATTTTGTAGCCTTCCATCTGGATTTTCACATCCAGCGTCCAGACCTGGTTTTCATCTCCTATATGGAGCTGCGCAATCTCACCGAGGAGAACTTTAAGGAGATTGAAGAAATGCGCAGACGCTATGAGAAGATTGTGTATGACATGATCCGACAGGGCGTGCTCTCAGGAGATTTTCAGGTGCCTGACGCTAAAATCACCAGTTTCGCTTTGATTGCTATGCTGACCGGGGTGGTGGATTGGTTCCGCGAAGATGGTCGCTTGTCCAGCATAGAGTTGACGCGCCATTATTGCGCTTTGGCGCGTCAAGCCTTTGGGGTTAATGCGCAGGCTTGATAAAGGTTCCGTTGCGCAATTCGCTGAAGGCTTGCATCAGCTCTTCACGGGTGTTCATGACGATCGGACCGTGCCAGGCGACCGGCTCATCAATCGGAGCACCGGAAATCAACAAAAACCGCACCCCCTCTGCGCCGGCCTGTAGACTAACCTCATCGCCATTTCCAAAGCGGATCAAAGTGCGATTGCCGGACAGATCACGGATGTTCACCTCTTGCCCGGCTACTTCTTTTTCAAGCAGAACGCCCGTTGGTTTCGCCGCATCCACAAATGCCGCGGCGCCTTCAAAGACATATGCAAAGGCCCGACGATAGGTGTCTATTTTGAAGGTCTTTTGTACTCCTGGCGGGACATATATGTCGAGATATTGCGGATCGGCCGCTATGCCGTCAACCGGCCCCTTACGACCCCAGTATTCGCCGACAATGACCTTCACGCGCGTGCCATCATCATCTATGACCTCGGGAATTTCTTGGCCGGCGACATCTTGATATCGCGGGTCTGTCATTTTTAGATTGCCGGGTAAATTTCCCCACAGTTGGAAGCCATGCATCTGTCCGCTGCGATTGCCCCGGGGCATTTCTTGATGCATGATCCCACGCCCCGCGGTCATCCATTGTACGTCACCTGTACCGAGCGTACCTTTGTTTCCAAGGCTATCGCCATGTTCAACACTGCCAGACAGCACATAGGTGATGGTTTCAATGCCGCGATGCGGATGCCAGGGGAAGCCCCTTTCAAAATCTTCCGTTAATTCATTGCGAAAATCGTCAAACAACAAAAAGGGATCCATTTCCGAGGGATCTTGAAATCCGAAAGCGCGGTGCAATTTGACACCGGCCCCCTCTAGGGTCGGGGTGGCTTGCCGTGTTTCAAGTGTCGGGCGTAATGACATGGGCTGTTCCTTTATTGCTGATATTCTAGCTCTTTTCGGAGCTAATCCACAATGCTGCGAAATCAACAGCGGCCAAGAACGGGCTCCGCCACCGCACGCGGGCTGGTATCGTGCCCAAACAGGCGGAAATCACAAAGGTTCGGCGGGAAAATTCTTCCAATTGCGAAGTGGTTTCAATGCTGGCGGCAAGATCGTCTGAGTTTTCCATAAAACATCCCGCAAAATCACAGGTGAGATGACAAGCGTCGCAAATGAGGGCGACATGTCGGCAATGGCTGCTTTTCTGCGGTCAAAGTTCATTTGGGAGAGAACGCATGAAAGTTGGATTTATTGGCTTGGGTAACGTTGGGGGCAAATTGGCGGGCAGTTTGCTGCGCAACGGCATGGATCTCAGCGTTCATGATCTTAATGCTGCCTATGTGGCAGATTTTGTGGCGCATGGGGCAAAAGATGGGGCAAGCCCAGCGCAATTGATGCAAGACTGCGATGCGGTCATCACCTGTCTGCCGAGCCCTGCGGCCTGTGATGCGGTGGTCAGTGAGATGTTGCCCCATGTCGCGCCGGGTAAGATTTGGATGGAGATGTCAACGACAGATGCCAGTGAGGTGAAGCGGCTGGGGGCATTGGTTTTAGCTGCCGGTGGTGAAGTGGTTGATTGCCCAGTGTCCGGCGGTTGCCACCGGGCTGATACGGGCAATATTTCGATCTATGCCGGCTGTACCCGTGAGACCTTCGATAAAGTGGTGCCAATCTTGACCTATATGGGACGGCGCATTTTGCATGTGGGAGAGATTGGAAATTCTAGTATTTTGAAGGTGATGACCAATTACCTCGCCACAGCCAATTTGATCACAGTTTGCGAAGCGCTGACTGTGATGAAAGCCGCCGGGATGGATCTTGGCATGACCTATGAGGCCATTGCGGTGTCGTCTGGCACCTCCTTTGTGCATGAAACCGAAAGCCAGTTGATCCTTTCGGGGTCGCGAGATGTGAATTTCACGATGGACTTGGTGCAAAAGGACATTGGCTTGTTTCAAAAGATTGCGGATGACCATGGCGTGGCTTTGGAAATTTCACCAATGATTATTGATATCATGACTGACGGGCAAAAACGCTATGGAGCCCGCGCGCAATCGGATCGGATCATTGAGCGTTTGGAGGAGGCTACGGGATTGAGCATTCGAGCTCCGGGCTTTCCGCAGGAATTGGTGGATGATGAACCCGAAGATCGCGGCTATGAGGTGGTGGTGCGCCGCTAAGGCAAAGTTTAACCTTCCATCTTGGCGTGTTTCAAGGCAGGTAGATCGCGAGGCGTCCGCCTAACAAATGAAATTTGAGGAAGGCCGAAATGTCAGATTCTGTAATAGCGCGTCTCAAAGCCTCGCCAGTACGCCGTGGTTTTGGCCTGTTTGTCATGATGCTACTCGGATTTTTGCTCCTGTATTTGACGGTCACTATAGAGGCGGGCTTTGTGCATAAGCTGTTCTTGGTTGGCGTTGCTGCGGCTGTTCTGTGGATGGCCCGCACCATGCAAAGGGGCACTCGCGGCCATATTGAGTTGCTTGATACTGGGCTATATTTTGAGGATGGCCGAATTTTGGCTGCGATGGAAGATATTTTGCGCGTGGAGCGGGGCGTGTTCGCATTCAAACCCTCCAATGGCTTTGTTGTGACTTTGCAAAATAAGACGGAGCGGGCCTGGATACCGGGCCTATATTGGAAATTCGGCACGCGGGTTGGCATTGGCGGGGTCACAGCGCCGTCAGAGGCAAAATTTATGTCGGATAGTTTGGCGGTTTTGCTCAAAGCGCGCGCCGATTCTTCTCAAATGAACACTAAATTGTGAGATAATAGGCATTTTAATTCACATCAACTACGCTAGGCTCCTGTCACAATAGTCAACTGCCATTTAGGATAGGTTTCATGAACGTTTCTAATTCATCTGAGCCAAGTTTTCGCGACAGTGTTGATATCATGTTCAATCGCGCCGTGGCGCTTTTAGATTTATCGCCAGGATTGGCGGAAAAGATTAGGGTCTGCAATGCCACCTATACGGTGCGCTTTGGTGTGCGCCTGCGTGGTCAGATGACGACATTCACTGGCTATCGTGCAGTGCATTCGGAACATATGGAGCCTGTCAAAGGGGGCATTCGCTATGCGCTAGGCGTTAACCAAGATGAGGTAGAGGCGCTCGCCGCTTTGATGACCTATAAATGTGCTTTGGTTGATGCGCCCTATGGCGGCTCAAAGGGGGGCTTGCGGATTGATCCTTTGGCCTATGATGAGCATGAATTAGAGCAAATCACCCGGCGCTTTGCT
>Ga0228619_1000068_pt1 | contig 43440 bp, 44 predicted proteins | sample 22DmetaG_FD_190065 | JGI IMG/M metagenome (GOLD analysis project Ga0228619, IMG submission 190065) | Seawater microbial communities from Monterey Bay, California, United States - 22D | ecosystem: Environmental > Aquatic > Marine > Coastal | place: USA: California | collected 2016-10-12 | reverse complement strand
CAGCAAACTGTTTTGGAACGTCGCCAATCGCCATAGGGGACCTACCTTCGGTTGCCAGCGCTCCAATTGTTGCAATTGGCGGGTGCGGTAGCACTTTTGCTATTTGCATATCATCTTCCGTTACTAAAAGAAGAAATTCTGGCGGGATATCTTCGGCTTGAGCCACGTTCGGCAACGACCTTCGTAGATGATTAAGTGGGTCCTGTTTAGAAACTATTTTTGTTTCCAATTGATGTACTGGACAAAATTTCTGATTTGTAAATTTATTAATATTGGAAGCCCTTGCGATGTATGGCCGTCCTTTAGTTTGAATGCCAGCAACCCACCGCCAGGCTAACGTATTTGATGCTGGATCGCCGTCGATGAGGTGTCGCAAGAAAAAGTCTGCACCTAATGTCCATGGTAATTGCAAAGTGAATATCCAGATCGATGCAAACCACATACGCGCGTGATTGTGGAGATATCCCGTGCGTACTAACTCACCAGCCCATGCATCAAAGCAATCAATGCCAGTCTCTCCGTCCATAGCTTTCATATAGTTTGCAGCCAAACGTCGATCTTTGCTTACACTTATCATCTGTCCGCGCAGATCAGCCTGATATGCAGTCCAAACTCCAGGGTGCTGTTCCAACCAACCTTTGAAATAAGTCCGCCAAAAGATTTCATGCACGAACCGCTCTGCCGCCTGAAAGCCATGTTGTCCCAGGATGACTTCTAGCACTTCAACTTCCGTTATCAAACGATGTCTGATCCATGGAGAAAGAGCGGACACATTCGTCCGTTTATCAGCGCCCAGGTCATAGTTACGGCAACGATCGTAGATATCACCAGCCCGGCCTGAAAAAGTTGCAAGCCTCGCAAGGCCTGCAGCTCTGTCCGGCCTGAAATTCGGTTTTTCAGAACGTGTGGTCAGTTCAGCTATGAGGTCTTTTGTTTTCATATTTCAGGGCTGCCTTTTGAACGCGGCCGATGTGGCAACGCATAAGGAACTTTATGTCGGTATTGTTCAAATCGTTTCCCGTAGCGTTGTGAGAAGCGGCGCTCTTTGAAACGAGGTGCAAATAGGCAATAAGCCGTCAGGACAATTGCGAGACACAACTGATCGGGAGTCCAAACAGGAACTGTCCAAGTTGTGAGCGCAAAAGCTACATAGATAGGCTGGCGTATAATACTGAACAAGCCCTGGGTTGGCATATCGGGAAATACTGGCTTGATGTTTTGCGCGAGGGACAACCATCCCAAAGCACCTGATTGCACTTCGACTCCAGCATCATAGCTGGCCCACACCAATAACAACCAAGAAACTAGATATAAAAAGCAAACTCCAATAAAAACAAAACCTTCGGCTTGCCACCAAATAGTCCCACTAGGGGTCCAAAAAGCAAAAAGCATAAGTAATTGGATGGATGCAATAATCGCATATGTGGTTGTGGCCAGGGTTGGCGCGAACACAGCTGGTGCCAGTTTAGCCAATACAAAAGCGCCACGCCTGGATAGTAAAAGTGAATGTACAATTGGAAATTGTAAAATCAGAAAAATATTAACAATAATCGACCAAGGTTGCGGAATTGTGCCGAGGCTTTTTGACATGCCAAAAAACATTGCCACGATCATAGCCAACACCGCAGCGATGAATACAGAATGACAAACAGCGCCATAGAATAATGCAATCGATATGCGAAACGCACCAACGGGCGCACGAGAGGCACCAAACGCGAGTGACAACAATCGCTTCAGGGGGGTAGATCCAGATAACTTCATGCACTCGAGGTAGGTGCAAATAATTGATAGTCGAGGTCTACCACCCTAACGATAATCAATTATGTTTAAAAAGTAGTTGGGCGCTACTTTTACAACACAAAGAGGTTTATGATGAGAAATGCTGAGCTAACTCCCGAAGAGCTAGTATCATATTACATTGAAATGACAAAAGAAACGATGCCACAGCTTGCAAATACCACACACAAGAACTGGCCTGTACGCAACGATCATTGTTTTCAACGCATCATTTTAGACACGCTATTTGGGGGCATTTGGTATGATCATTTGCCTCGTCCTGCTTACAAACACCTAAGCCACGAACAGGCTCTGCAAGCCGTAAATTTGTGTAACGATATAATAGCAGGAACAGTTGACCTGGTCGCTTTGAATCGACAATCGTTACTATGGCGAGGCAAACTACGCTGAGGATAAACGTAAGCGGACTAGAGCTAGTATGATGAGGCTTATACTATGCCTCCCAGCATTGTGGCCACTCGACGATAAAAAACAGCATAATTCTTTATTAATAGTAAAAACCTTGGCAGGTTAACTTGCGTCCGTCCACGACGCAGCCAACCTAGCCGCACAGTCAGCACCTGCTGTTCTTTCAGCAGACCATGACGACCTCAGCGCGCAAACAGCCACGTAACTGCATGCAAAATCACACATGTTTGCAATTACGCGCAAGCGTACGGGCGCGTGGCAAAAATAGCGGGTATGGTCAACCAAAGGGGGAGCTATTTCCATCAATAATAATTACTGCTCTGATATGTAATATATTTGCCATGAATTGTGGTGCGCCCATACGGACACTAGTTCTCTGATACGGCATCAGTCAACACATCGAAACAAGCGATAACAACAGCTTAGCTTTTGATACTATAGAAGCGCTGCTCTTATTGAGTGGCGCCAATTATTGAGCGCATAGATTCAGGCTGCGCTAGCACTCTGATGCGAGTTCTCATTTGTCTGACATCACCAAACGGCATCGTATTGAAGCTTTTTAAAGTGCTTGTTTATTGGACTTCACCGCTTAAAATTTAACCAAAACTGCAAAAAACAGATGAAATTTATTATCAATCAATCCGTTTCTTGTTCGCCAAAAAAATCCCGGTCACGCTAACAAAGCCAAAGACCAAAGAGGACCAAATGCCATCACAGATTTCCCAAGACAGAGAAGTCAGGTTTCAGCGCGCACGTGGTACGCTCAACATAAGCGCGGCATCCGCTGCTGGAAACCAGTCGCGCTTGACAAATCTACGGCAGCAAGGGTCCTACCGTGCCATTTTTCCGCGTCCGATCAAGGGCACAATCGACGCCGTAATAATTAATACGGCTGGCGGCATCACAGGTGGTGACTCATTCTCAACTAAAATCACCGCCAACAATCACGCCAAAATCAGCGTTACGACCCAAGCAGCTGAACGCATTTACCGCGCCACAGATGAAATAGCAGGCTCGATGCAAACGCGGCTCAAAGTGAAATCGAACGCACAACTTTATTGGATGCCTCAAGAAACGATCCTGTTTGAAGGCTCCCGTTTACACCGGCGTTTAGAAGTTGAGGTTGCAAGGGATTCAAAGTTCCTAATGGTTGAGCCAATCGTCTTTGGCAGAGAGGCATCTGGGGAGGTTCTCAATTTTTGTTCGCTGGACGACAGAGTATGCATCACCACTGAAGGAACACCAATTTATGTTGATCGCATTAAACTCGACGGTGATGTCGCTTTAATCCTGAAGCGGTCTGCAGTCGCAGATGGCCTCCGTACCATGGCTAGTATAGTTCTGTTCGACAAAATGGCCAAAGCGATGATTGATGGCGTGCGCACGCTGCTCCCTCCGTCTGGTGGGGCAAGTCTTTTGGCAGATAACATCCTCGCTATGCGATTGCTGTGCACTGATAGCTTCGCGCTTCGCGCTGCCTTGCTCCCGATACTGACACATCTCACCCAAAATGCAGTGCCAAAAAATTGGAGGCTATGATCCATGCACTTGACCCCACGTGAAAAAGATAAACTTTTGGTTGCGATGGCCGCTGAAGTGGCCCGCAAGCGGCTCGCCCGTGGTGTGAAGCTAAATTATCCAGAAGCCATTGCATTGATTGCAGACTCTGTTGTTGAGGGCGCGCGTGATGGTCGCTCAGTCGCAGATATGATGGAGAGCGGTGCCCATGTGATCACCCGTGATCAATGTATGGAGGGCATCCCTGAGATGATCCATGATGTTCAGGTCGAGGCCACTTTTCCCGATGGGACCAAACTGGTCACCGTTCACAATCCCATTAGATAGGAGCGCGCTATGATCCCTGGAGAGATTTTCCCAGCCGACGGCGACCTGATCCTAAATTCAGATCGTGTGGCGGTTACCCTGATGGTGGCCAACACTGGCGACCGCCCAGTGCAGGTTGGCAGCCATTACCATTTTGCTGAAAGCAACGCCGCCTTGGATTTTGATCGTACAGCTGCCTATGGCCGTCGCCTTGATATTGCGCCCGGCACCGCAGTCCGGTTTGAACCGGGCCAACGGCGCCAGGTCAATTTGATAGAGATGTCAGGCGCGCGGCGTATCTTTGGTTTCACCAATCAGGTTATGGGAGATCTATAATGGCTACATCGATTAATCGCGCTGATTACGCGGCCATGTTTGGCCCAACTGTGGGCGATAAACTACGCCTTGCTGACACTGAACTTATTATTGAGGTTGAACGCGACCTGACCGCAGAACGCACCAATGGCGGCAATGGCATAACCTATGGTGAAGAAGTGAAATTCGGCGGTGGGAAAGTCATTCGTGACGGCATGGGCCAATCCCAAGTCACCCGCGCCGCAGGTGCTGTGGACACCGTTATTACCAATGCTTTGATCATTGATCACAGCGGCATCTACAAAGCGGATGTGGGGTTGCGCGATGGCCGCATTCACAAGATCGGTAAAGCTGGCAATCCAGACACCCAGCCGGGTGTAGATATTATTGTAGGCCCAGGAACTGAAGTCATTGCTTGTGAAGGGCGCATTCTGACAGCAGGGGGTTTTGACAGCCACATCCACTTTATCTGCCCTCAGCAGATCGATGATGCATTGCATTCTGGTATTACCACAATGCTTGGTGGGGGCACGGGCCCAGCGCATGGTACTTTGGCCACCACTTGCACGCCAGGACCCTGGCACATTGGGCGCATGTTACAGGCTGCAGATGCTTTTCCGATGAACATGGCTTTTGCAGGCAAAGGCAACGCCAGCCAACCGGACGCATTGGTCGAGATGGTGAAGGGCGGTGCCTGTGCGTTAAAACTGCATGAAGATTGGGGCACGACCCCTGCGGCGATTGATTGCTGCCTGTCTGTAGCCGATGACATGGATGTGCAGGTTATGATCCATACTGATACACTCAATGAATCTGGCTTTGTTGAAACTACTGTAGCGGCATTGAAAGGGCGCACCATTCACGCTTTCCATACCGAAGGTGCAGGCGGTGGGCATGCCCCCGACATCATCAAAATCTGTGGCGAAGAGCATGTTTTGCCATCCTCTACTAACCCGACGCGGCCCTACACTGTGAACACACTTGAAGAGCATTTGGATATGTTGATGGTCTGCCACCACCTCGACAAATCCATCCCAGAGGATGTTGCGTTTGCGGAAAGTCGCATCCGCCGCGAAACGATAGCGGCAGAAGATATCCTGCACGACATGGGTGCCTTTTCGATCATAGCCTCTGATAGTCAGGCGATGGGTCGTGTGGGTGAGGTATTGATCCGCACATGGCAAACCGCTGATAAGATGAAAAAGCAACGCGGCAAGCTGTCGGAAGAAAAAGGCGATAATGATAATTTTCGTGTACGCCGCTATATTGCAAAGTATACGATCAACCCTGCGATTGCCCATGGGATCAGCGGCGAAATTGGCAGTATTACTGAGGGAAAGCGTGCCGATCTGGTACTATGGGACCCTGCGTTTTTTGGCGTTAAACCTGAGATGGTACTCATGGCAGGCACAATCGTATGTGCGCAGATGGGCGATCCAAACGCCTCGATCCCGACCCCGCAGCCCGTCTATTCACGCCCAATGTTTGGGACCCATGGCAATTCGGTTGCGCATTCAGCCGTAAGTTTTGTCTCCGCCGCTGCCCAAGCGGATGGGATTGGTGGCAAGTTAGGTCTGTCAAAGCAAACCGTTGCCGTGGAGAACACTCGTAAAATTGGAAAATCCCATCTGATCCACAACACCGCTACGCCACAGATGGACGTTAATCCAGAGACCTACGAGGTGCGCGCCGATGGTGAACTTCTAACCTGTGAGCCCGCTACGAAACTTCCGATGGCCCAAAGGTATTTTTTATTTTGATAACTGATTATATTTCTCAAACAATTCTCAAAATGGGTGCTTGGTCTCATGCTTCTGACAGCTGTTTTCTAATTTATGAGGACAGATTTTTACGCCGCAAGGTTCTCAAAACTGTCAAGGGTGCAAGTCTTTTGGTAGATCTTGCACATACGACATCTTTGGACAATGGCGACGCGTTCGCATTGGCAGACGGTCAAGCGATTGAGGTCGTCGCTGCTCCTGAGCCATTGCTTAAAATCACCGGCGATCTTGTGCAACTCGCATGGCATATCGGAAATCGTCATACTCCTTGCCAGATCGAGAGTGATCGCCTTTTGATCCAAAACGACGCGGTTATTGGACATATGCTTGCGCATCTGGGTGCAACAGTGACGCAGATTGAAGCCCCCTTTACGCCAGAGGGTGGTGCCTATGGCCATGGGCGTACCCATTCGCATGAACACGGTGCCACTGCGCATGATCATGACCGCTGATATATTAACCCTATCACAGTTGTTGTCGCCCAGCTTTCCGGTGGGGGCATTCGCCTACTCGCATGGGCTTGAGACAGCAATCTGTGCGGGACGGATTGGGTCCGCCCCTACACTGCGGTCATGGCTGATGGATTTGTTAGAACATGGTGGCGCGCAGTCGGATGCTCTATTGTTGAATGTGGCCTTTGGTTCGGCTGAAGACGCAGTTGAGACCGTCGACGCTCATGCACGTGCATTTGTCGCATCCGCAGAGCGCTTGAGGGAAACCGATCTGCAAGGCGCTGCCTTTTGCCAAACCGTTCAGGCTGTGTGGGGCATCGAGCTTGGACGGCTTTGCTATCCAGTGGCTGTTGGCCGCGCAGCTGCGATCCTTGCGCTTGATCCTGAACTTACCACGGCACTGTATCTGCAGGCTTTCATCGCAAACCTAACAGCTGCTGCAATGCGGTTGGTTCCTTTGGGACAAGTGGATGGGCAGAAAATACAAATAGCTCTGAAGCAGCAGTGCGCTGCAATTGCCAAACAGCTTCAGGGTGCAACATTAGATGATCTTCATAACAGCGCATGGATGTCCGATATCACATCGATGCGTCACGAAACTCAATATTCACGCGTCTTTCGCACATAAGGAGACAGCCCATGGCGTCGAAAAACGGCCCTCTGCGCATTGGTATTGGTGGCCCTGTTGGCGCAGGAAAAACAACTTTGACAGCGGCATTGGCAAGGATACTTCATCCGCAGACATCCATTGGTATCATCACAAATGACATTTATACCCAAGAAGACGCCGAAGCTTTGATGCGGATGCAAATCTTGCCCCAAGATCGCGTGATTGGCGTGGAAACAGGGGGCTGTCCACATACGGCTATCCGCGAGGACGCTTCAATCAACTTGGCCGCAATCGCTGAACTGCGCGCGCGTCATCCAGAAGTTGAGGTCGTTCTGATCGAGAGCGGTGGGGACAACCTGTCTGCCACCTTCAGCCCTGAATTGGCCGATGTTACGGTTTATGTAATTGATGTCGCCGCAGGTGAAGAAATCCCGCGCAAGGGGGGGCCTGCAATTACCAAGTCAGATGTATTGGTTATCAATAAAACGGATCTTGCGCCCCACGTTGGGGCCTCACTTGAAGTTATGGAACGCGATGCAATGCGAATGCGTGGTGGTAAACCCTTCTGTTTCACCAGCCTGCGCAATGATGTTGGCGCAGACAAAGTGATCAGCCTTTTGGCGGGTATTGGTGGGTTTTGAAACTCGAACTGGGGTACTGTTAGATTAAACTCGGTTGAAGCGGGCAGGGTGTATTTGTAGCATCCGCAAATGACAAAACACTTCCCATTCAGGTACTTAAAACGAGTCCAGAGATCATCCGCCTGGCTGTGATTCTGTACGTTCGTTTTCCGCTGTCACTCCGTAATGTGGAAGATCTTTTGCACGAACGTATTATTGAGGTCAGCCACGAAACGGTTCGGTTTTGGTGGAACAGATTTGGTCCAATGTTTGCAAAATTTTGCTGCCGTCCACTCTTCAGTCCACAACCGTTTCAATCAGGAACGCCACTTCTACTCACGAGACAATTTCAAGCTCAATCGAAGCGCCGCTCTTAATGAGTTGCGTCAGCTGTGTTCAGCATAGATTCAGGCTGCGCCAGTATTCCGATGCGAGTTCTCATTCGTCTGACAGCACCCAACCTGCGCCAAACAGCACCAATCTGATTAATATCTATAAGAATTTCTCGTTTAATCAACACAGATCGGGGATTGCCCAAAATCACTCTGATCCAAGAATAGTTGCTAAATCGTCCTGAGGTGCCTGCCGCGATGTCATATCAAGGCCGCTTTGAATATGGTTCAAGTGAGATATGAGAAGCTTTTCGGCAAGTTCCGGGTTTCGCAACCGGATCGCCTCCAGAATGTTACCGTGTTCATCATCTGGGCAACTGGCGTTTTCGGATGATCCAAAGAGGCCGACAATGAGTGATGTTCGCGTCACAAGCTCGCGCATCATCCGGAAGACAAATTTGTTTCCCGTCGATTGAGCGAGCTTGGTGTGAAATTCACCGGACAGCCGAATGATCTCGGTTCGCTCATTCATCTTACGCGCAGCATCCTCGAGCGCAATGTGATCGGTGAGGAGTGTCAGATCAATATCATCTGGACTTTGCGCCATTTGCCGAACGAGCGGTGGTTCGATCAACATTCGGGCTGCAAAGACATCGTTAGCCTCGGACTCGTCAGGGCAGGCGACATAGGCGCCACGATTTGATTGTAGTTCGATGATTCCCTGACTTGCGAGGAGAAGAAGGGCACGCCGAACATGCATGCGACCAACGCCAAATGTCTCACAGAGGCGCGCCTCACTCAGTTTTGTTTTCGGTGCCAACCGTTGTTCCATGACCGCTTTATAAATACGTTCAACAATGATGCTCTCGTCTGATCGCGATTTTAAATTCGATGAAGCAATGGTGCTTTCTTGTAGTTTGGAAGACACGGGATCACTTTCTATATTGATTGGTTTTTCGTCATTAGCTTTTAAAAACGATTAAACTTCATTCAGTGTAAGTCCAAGCATAAGAAGTTGTCGACTGAAATACAAACTATGTTGACAAAGATTGTTAACAATCGTGAACTGCGTGGGCGGCACGCGTGGAGATTCCATTTAACTGCCGGTCAAGAATGGCGCATGACGCGCAGAAAACTAATTCAACGGGAGTTAAAAATGCAACGTAGAACACTTATGAAAGCGGCTTTAACGGCTTTAACACTGACCGCTCTTCAAGCAACAACCGCCCTCGCAGAAAATACTGTGCTGAAAATCGGCTTTGTTGGCGTCACCAGCGGTCCGGCAGCAGCTTGGGGTATTTCAAACCAACGCTCAATGGAGGCGCGTGCCGCATGGATCAATGAGACCGGCGGCTATACTATCGGCGGAACAACCTATGATATTGAAATTGTGTCATTTGATGACCAAAAAGATCCAAAGCGTGCGATTGCGGGCATGGAAAAAATGGCCCAGGAAGGTATCCACTACGTAGTGGGTCCAAACGTTGATGACGGTGCCGCAGCTGTGCGCCCCGTAGCAGAATCCAATGGGATCATGTATTTTCCCTATGCGTTTCCCAAGTCCCTTTACCAAGCTCCAGCCTCCAATGCTGTTTTGGGTATGGTTGCCAACTACCAATCAGGTCCTGCAATCTACAAATACCTGATGGACGAAAAAGGCGTCAAAACCGTAGCCTTCATCGCGGCCAACGAATCTGACCCTCTTAGCCAGCGTGATGGTGGTGTTGAAGCCGCAACGGCACTGGGTATGGAAGTGGTGTCGGCAAACGTGACATATCAGGTTGACACAACCGACTTTACGCCGGTTTTGACGCCAGTCATGCGTTCACGTCCTGATCTTCTGGTGCTATCGGGTGTCTCACCTGCGAATGCACCCCAGCTCATTCGCTCTGCGCGCGAGTTGGGCTTCCAGGGCGTCATTTCGACAGAAACCGCTCAAGATGCGGGCGTTTTGGCCGAAGGTGCTGGTGATTTAGCAAACGGATTTATTTCGGTTGGTGGGGCCTCCACACCGGAGCTTGCATCGCCAATGATGAATGAGTTTGTTCAGCGCTACACCGATATGTTTGGCGAGTACAATGACGAGTCCAACACCAAAGTTTATGCATTGGAGTATATTCTGGAAACACTGAAGGCTGACCCATCTGCGATCAATGATGTGGATGCATTCCAAGCGACTATGGACACTTTTGAGGCGCCCAACCCCTACATGAATGGCGACGCAAAGCTGCGCTATGTTGGCATGTCCTCATTTGGCCAAAAGCGTCAGGTTTCCGTGCCATTGGTGGTTAATGTCTATCAAGACGGCGAATTTGAGACGCTGTTTGTGGCTGAAGTAGACTAATATTTCCTCTCTGCTTTTGGATCTGTCCTAAGCAGAACTTCCCTGGGCCAATTTGGCCCAGGGTTTTTCCACGAAAGAAGAAAACATGGAACAGATACTGGCTAACGGCATCTATCTGGGGTCCCAATACGCGATGATCGCGCTTGGTCTAACCCTGATCTTCGCTCTTATGAACGTTCTCAATTTCGCCCATGGGCAAATGTATGTCATCGGTGGCTTTGTAACCTATACATTTTACGGCCATTGGGGCGTCCCGTTTGTTTTAGCGCTTGTAATGTCATGTGTGACCTTGGCCATTTTGGGCGCATTGATCGAGCGATATCTCTTTGCGCCTGTCATCAAAGGATCCTCTCGCGAAGAAAGCACCATGTTGCTCGCAGCTGGCATTGCCTTCTTCCTCGATGCGGTGATTTTACTTGTCTTTGGCGAAAAGCAGCGCGGCGTGCCCAAGATTGTTGATGGCGTGTTCAATTGGGATTTCAGGCTGATTATGCCCTATGATCGCATTTTGATTTGTTTGCTCGCGATCCTGTCGATCGTCGCGTTCATTGTTTTGATGCAATATACCAAAACGGGCCGTGCCTTGCGCGCCTTGGCCCAAGATCGAACAGCAGCTCAGTTGATGGGCGTGAATGTCGACCGATATTCAATGATCGGATTCGCGCTGGGCGCGATGCTTGCGGGCCTGGTTGGTGGCCTTTTAGTCACGATCACAGGGGTGAACCTTGGAATGGGCGGTGCGACATCCATCAAAGCCTTCATGATGGTCATGATCGGTGGGGCGGGTGTCATATCTGGTGCGATTTGGGGAGGCATCATCCTTGGCTTTATGGAAGCTATTGGCCTCGCGCTACTCTATCAATACGGTGATATAACCTATCTCGTGATCTTCGTTTCCTTAATGATCTTCCTCGCCGTTAGACCGCAAGGTCTGATGGGCAAGCCGTGGGGTTGATGTGATGCTCGGATTTAACTCAAAACAGCTCACGGGCGTCGGGATCTTCTTGTTCATGATCTTCATCGGTGTGCCCCTTGCAATTGGCGTTACGGGACGCTGGGATTTTTACTTTACCCTCACCTCTGTAGCTCTCTTGGCCATAGCCAGCGCAGGGGTTTGGTTAACCTTTTACATTGGCCGAATTAATATTGGCCAGGGCGCGTTTGCGCTGATTGGAGCCTATGTTTCGGCTATTTTGGTGGTTAAAGCAGATTGGTCATTTTGGATTTCATTGCCTGCGGCGGGCCTATTTGCTGCGGTGGTGGCAATCTTGATCGGGCTGCCTATCCTGCGCCTGCGCGGCGTATATTTCGCTATGATTACGCTTGTTTTAACCCAAGTTGTTACGCTAACAGCTTTGGCGCTCCCCATCACGAACGGGGCGCGGGGTATCTCAAACATACCGCTGCCCTCGGGCATCTCTGTGTTTGGCATTCCCATCCTGCCGGACTTCGCTGCGATGGAAAATACTAAATTGGCTTTCTATTACACCGCCTGCATCATCATGCTCCTAACTTATGCGGCGCTCTATCGTTTGGTGAACTCTCGCCTCGGGCATCTGTGTCGCTCAATGCAACAGAACGAAGAACTCGCCAGTTCCATCGGGGTTAACATTTCCTACATTCGCATCGTGATCTTTGCCATTTCTAGCTTTTTTGGGGGACTTGGTGGAGCAATGTTCGGATCAATCGCGCAGTCGGTTTACCCGTCCAGCTTTCAAGTGGCGGACTCTGTCAACTTTATGTTGAACTGTTTCCTTGGCGGCCTTGGGTATGTGTTTGGCCCAATGCTTGGTACGCTGGTTCTGTACTTCGGATGGGACTTGTTGTTTGAATTCGGAAAATACCAGATGCTCATCTATTCTACCATTCTGATTGTCATCATTCGCTTCCTACCCAATGGCTTGCTGAGCATCCGCTTCAGCAAAGGAGGTGACAGATGAGCCCGCTTCTTCAAGTCAAGAACGTTACCAAGAAATATGGTGGCTTAATCGCGAACAACGCGATTAGCTTTGATGTGGCCGAGAATGAAATACTATCGGTCATCGGGCCAAATGGCGCGGGCAAATCCACATTGTTCAAGATGATCGCGTCTTTTACGCCAACCACCTCTGGCGAGGTAATCTATCAGGGAGAGCGTATTTCAAACCTAAAGCCACATATAGTTGCGCGCAAAGGGGTCGTGCGAACTTTCCAGGAAACTACGATTTTCAAAAGCATGACCGTGCGAGAAAGTGTTGTGGTGGCGCAGCATTTGCGCGCTAAAGCTTCGCTTGCGGGATATTTTTGGGGCTCGAAGACCGCCAAGGAGGATGTGGCCGTCTTCGGGAAATATGCCGACGAGTTGCTGGAATTTCTTGGCATGTGGGATATCCGCAATGAACAGGCCAGCAATTTACCGCAGGGTAGTCTGCGTGCACTAGGCATTGCGATTGGCCTTGCGACGGATCCTAAAGTGTTGCTGCTAGATGAGCCGTTTGCGGGGATGAACCACGATGAGACTATGAACATGGTCAATTTGGTGCGCTCAGTGCGAGATGAACGTGATGTGACGGTCATGCTGGTCGAGCACGATATGCCCGCAGTCATGAATATATCGGATCGGATTGTGGTGCTGAACTTTGGTGAAAAGATCGCCGAGGGTACGCCTTCTGAGATTCAAAATAATGAAAAAGTCATCGAGGCCTATCTAGGTAGCGTCGACGATGAGATTGGGATGTAGTCATGACAGCCATGTTGGATTTCAAAGATGTCGAACTTTACTATGACCATGTTTACGCACTGAAGGGCGTGTCACTCAGCGTGAGCCAAGGTGAAACCGTAGCCTTGATTGGGGCCAATGGAGCAGGCAAGTCATCAATTTTGCGCACTATAACCGGTTTGGCCGCTCCCAAAACTGGATCCGTGACCTTTGAAGGATCACGCGTGGACTGCACTGATCCGTCATCGATCGTTAGGCGCGGCATCGCAATGGTTCCCGAAGGACGCCGCGTCTTTCCCTTCATGTCTGTCAAGGACAATCTGATGATGGGGGCCTTCACGCGCGAGGACAAAGCGGACATCCAGAACACTCTGGAAAGCATTCTGACGCGCTTCCCTCGTCTGAAAGAGCGCTACAATCAAGCGGCCGGAACACTTTCGGGAGGCGAGCAGCAGATGATGGTGATTGGCCGCGCTTTGATGGCAAAACCCAAGCTGCTGTTGCTGGATGAACCAAGCCTTGGGATCGCACCAAAGCTGGTCCAGGATATTGCCCGTTCAATCGTTGCAATCAACCGCGATGAAGGCGTGTCGGTCTTGCTGGTCGAGCAAAATTCACGCATGGCGCTGAGCATTTCGCATCGGGCTTACGCAATGGCGACAGGGAATATTGTGATCGAAGGGAATTCGAAAGAGCTATTGCACGATGACCGGATCAAAGCTGCCTATCTAGGTGGGGAGGTGTGAGCTGACATGAAAATCCTCGTGATCAACCCCAATACGACTACCTCCATGACCGATAAAATTGCGGCAGCGGCGCGGGATATTGCCCGTCCAGATACCGAGATCATTGCCGCTAATTCGCAAGAAGGACCAGCGAGCATTCAGGGTTTTTTGGATGTTGCCACCTGTGTCCCCGGCCTGCTGGCCGAAGTTTCGCGGCATCCGGATGTTGATGCGATCGTTATTGCCTGTTTCGATGACACCGGTGTCGATGCGGTGCGGACACTTGTCAGGGTGCCCGTCTTGGGGATCGGCGAGGCCGCCTATCATATGGCAAGTATGATCGCCAATAAGTTCAGCGTTATAACAACTCTCGCGCGTTCCATACCGGGTTTGGAAAGCAATCTAACGCGATATGGCCTTGACCGAAAATGCGCACGGGTTCGTGCAACAGATATCCCAGTCTTAAAACTAGAAGAGGGCGATCCGGCAACATTGTATAAAATCAGATCTGAAATTCGCGACTCTATTGAGCACGATAATACAGAGGCAATTGTCCTTGGCTGTGCCGGGATGGCGGATCTTATGGCACAGCTCAGCGAAGAGTTTGGACTGCCGGTGATTGACGGTGTTTCTGCCGGTGTCACCCTTGCTGAGGCGCTGGTCAACAACCGGTTAGCGACCTCAAAAATTGGCGCCTACTCGGCCGATTGATTGCTCCGAAGCATGCAATAGCTGATCGCGGTACAAGCGTGGGGAAGGATCCTTGTCAGTGGCGCTGACAGAAAAACGTTCGATATAGGTGGTACTGTCAGACAAAACTAAGTTGAGACGGGGCGGGCGATTTTGTACCTCGCCGTATGACAAAACACTCTCCATTCCCTTACAGGAAACCTGGCCCGGGGTTCCTGGATCATCCCGCCTAGGCCCATGGACCGGGAACCAAGAGCCGAGGACCGTGGGCATTGGATCACGCACCCACGTCTTGCTTATAGCGTTGCTGCGACATAGTTGGCGTTGGATGATTTTGCTCGGGCCGCGGTCCGTGGACCAACGGCAGGGGTTACTGTGCCTGATTGCTAAAGTTGAGCCGTACGACCTAGGAACGGGGACCCCCAATTTTAAGGCCCCGCGTCTCGGACCACGGCCGTTTAGTATTAGCCAAGCTATCCAAAATGGGGCATAATAAAAACCCATAAATCGATGATAGTTGACCATAATGAAATCTAATCCCAAACCATGGCTACTCCACCCTAGCGGGCTGGAGTGCGGTAGCCTTGGATTGTGCGTTATCAAGCGTGAAGCAAATTAGTTCAGAATCGGCATTAAATTACATTCGATATGATAATACTTTGACAAGTAACGAGCGCCGTGTCCCGCAAAATGTGTGGCAATGCTTGACGTGAGCCTGCAGACTGGGACTATGACTGGCCCTCGGCGCGATACCTCCGCATTTAAGGCCTACGACATTCGCGGCGTCGTGGGCGAAAATATTGACGCTAATTTCGTGGAATGCGTCGCGCGCGTGGCGACTGAAATCCTAGGCGCGACATCCGCCGCAGTTGGTTTTGATGCGCGCGAAACCTCGAGCGACTACGCCCAGGCAGCGGCACGGGGGTGTATGAATGCGGGAGCCAGTGTGCTTGGCCTCGGCCTATGCGGTACCGAGGAAGTCTACCACGCCGTCGGATCCAATGGGCTTGGCCTCGGGATTATGGTTACAGCATCTCACAACCCCATTGACCACAACGGGCTGAAGCTCGTCGGCCCCAATGCGCGGCCACTCACGGAAAATGAATTCGCAGCAATCCGGGAGCGCGCCGCTTCGATATCAGTCGGCGCAGGCAAGAGTAGCCCTCCGGCCAACCTAGACGGGAAGGCTGTCCAGCCAGAGCTGGATTTGCGCCAGGCCTATGTGCAGTCGGCCATAGACGTAGCGGGCATCACCTCGGAGGCGACACTTCGCCGGACGACGCGCATCTTATTTAATTGCGGAAATGGCGCGGCGGGACCGACGCTGAAAGCAATTTTATCCAATCTTGGCGTGCGTGGAGTTCAGATCGACGCACATGTCGTGCACGGCTTGCCAGACCCAACATTCCCGAATGGCATCCCAAATCCGCTCCTCCCCAAAAACCACGCCGCTACGGCAAGTGAGGTAGTGCGCCTAGGCGCCGACTTCGGTGTCGCCTTCGACGGCGACTTCGACCGCTGCTTTTTCTTCGACGGAGCTGGCACCTTTGTTGGCGGGGAGTATTTGGTCGCCCTCCTTGCAGAGGCCAACCTGAGACGCGAGGCGGGCTGTACAATAGTCCACGACCCACGCCTAGTTTACGCGGCGCGTGACAAGATTAGGGCTGCGGGCGGCGTGGCCATTCAGTCGGGTACGGGGCACGCACTGGTGAAGGCAAAGATGCGCGAAGTAGGCGCCGCCTACGGGGGCGAAATGTCCGCGCACCACTACTTCCGAGACTTTTTCTACTGCGACAGCGGCATGATCCCCTGGATGGCAATCATTGCACTCCTCGCAGCCGAAGAGAAAACTCTCTCGGAGTGCGTCGCCGCGCTGCGCGCCGCCTATCCCTCAAGCGGCGAGATAAATTTCCAAATCGAAAATAAGTGGGACGCCCTCGCGCGCCTTCGTGCGGCCTACGTACCGCACGCAGCAGAGGTCGATGAGGGCGATGGGCTCAGCTGCGATATGGGCGCCTGGCGCTTCAATGTCCGCGCCTCGAACACAGAAGACCTACTCCGCCTCAACGTGGAGGCGCGCGGCCAGGCCGTTTCGCTGGACGGCTGCGTGGCCCAACTGTCAAAAATTATTGAAGGCACTAAGGCTTAATACGCCCCGTGCAAAAAGCAATCTTCCCCGTACTGACATTGCCTAAAATTCTTGTTTTTTGATTCCAAATGCTGTTTTCTGAGTCTATGGGATGAGATTGTTGGAGTTTAAAATGAAAGATACTGCACCTAAGTCGTCTGGAATCGTTGCCGTAGCCGCATTATTTAGTATTGTGTCCATAGGCGTTTCCTTTGTTGTTTTTCAATTTTCCTTTGGCCAAACCCTGATCGTGGGTGCTGCTGTTGCAACGCTGGTCGGGGTGGTGCTTTCTTTAGGGTGGCGGGAACCTCAAGCCGGGCCTAGCAAGAAGGACAGAGGATAGTGTCAGACTAAACTGGCGCTGTACGACTAATGGGAACTCGCATCGAATTGCTTGTACACCTATTTTCTTGCATAAATTTACAAGCTTTAGGGCTGTGCTTTTAATGGCTCAGCCTCTTTTGCCTGCTAATCTTAGAGTTGTATAGAGTTAAGCTATGAGAGCCACCACTCTCCAGTTCGCCTGTACTATTAACGGTACGCTGTGAGACCGGCTTTGACAATACTCAGCTCCCCACATTCTCAGTGAATTAGGTCCGGTAAGAAAAATTTAGCTGGTTTAGTTGAAAGAAATTTTGTGCGCTGTGGTTATGAAAAGCTAGACTCTTGATCGCATATAAAACTAAAGATGTTTTATGGTAATCACGCATTCCTTTAGTTGCAGTGGTCCGATTATTAACTAAGGAGTATCCATGTATCAAAAAAATATAATTTTCCTCACCTGTATTTTCTTACTCTTTGGCTGCATGGATAAAAGAAAACTCAACAATGAGGCTGACGCAGTTTCTTCTGTAGAAAAGAAGAAAGAGAATACGTCCGCTAAGGGAATTACCTTTAAAAAGAACGCCGATGGTAAACACATTTTATATGAAGGATCATTTTTTAATCTTGGAAAAAAAGAGGCTGATCAAGTTGGTCTTCCCAATGGTACTGATAGCGTAGCAACCGATGAAAATGCCAAAAAATCTAGACTGATCGATGTTTTTGCGAACCTGTGGTCAGGGAGCAAAAAGAACGATGAATTGACTGATCAAAATTTTGAGGGGTCTCAAGCCAATGTCAGCTCCTCAGGAATTGACACAGTTCCCAAAAAAAGAAAATCGATGTTAGAGCAATTTACTACAGTCGCTTGGCCATGGGAAAAAAATAAGAACTGAGAACTCCACTCCTGACTAAATGATCTGATTGGTGTTGTTACCCTTCACGCCAAAGTTATGGCATCTGGCTCTTTGACGTACTGCTAAGACTTGTGGCACACCACTTCAACATAAACACTAGACCATCTATGCAATTCCAATGGTAATAGTGCTTGATACGCATTTTTGTATTATTAGAGTCAAAAGGAAAGCTTTAATGTCATCGCTAGAGTTTTATACAAGTCTCTCTGCTATCTGGATCGCAATAGCATGGGTTCCTTATATTTTGGATCGGATCATGGTTCACGGTCTTGCTGGAACAATGGCAAATCCAACGCCAAGTTTGGCGCAGCAGTCTGGTTGGGCTATGCGAGCCAAAGCAGCCCATGGTGTGGCAATACAAGCCTTCTCAGCATATGCGCCATTAGCAATTCTTGCTATGATAAGTATACCCGAGGATGGCTATCCAGGTATTCTGGCTATGACATTCTTTATTGGTATCTTTGCCCATTACATTACCTACGCCATCGGAATAACTGTCTTGCGCACTTTGACTTTTGCGCTTGCCTCCTTATCTACACTGGCGCTGGGTTTAAGGATAATTGGTATAATTTAACCTGCTGCTACACAGTCTCTAACTAAACACTACACCTAGTTTACCGGTTTCCGTCATGCGGTTGGAGTCTGCTTTTATTAAACAAGAAAATCATATTAGAGCGGCCTCTGCCATTCGTGCTGTTTGCAGTATTGAGCCGGCCGCAATGTCGGGCTCCAGAGATAGCGCCAGTTTCGTTGCAAATATGCCGACGGGGTGCCTACACTTCGAGAAACACGATTTGCCGACGAAGGAGTAAGCCAAACAGCAGCGCATGCAGTTCAAAACCGCTGCTTGAATGATAGTATATGGCAGAGCTTTTTGGCTGTTCGGGCTAGGTTCAACTTCCAGAGATTTAAGTTCTCATTCGTGACATGGCCAGGTATCGTCAACGCGGTAGCCTTCGGGCCAGGGATCGCCGGGGTCCAGCATATGCTGATGCGTCCCCGTGAACCAGCCGAGTCCGCTAATCTGTGGTCGAATTGCGGTTGTTTCGCCGACCATTTTTTCCCCCAGAATTTTGCCGTGAAACTCGGAACCGATGATCGATACGCCGGTTAACTGGTCGCCGACTGCCATTTCACCTTTTGCGTGCAGTAACGCCATCCGATCAGACATTGCAGTTCCTTTTGGCGAGCGGTCCAGCTTTTAGGGCTGAATGGGGACAACCGATTTTGCTCGCAGCCCAACTGTGTCGCGTTCCAGCGGGCCTGCAAAGAGACAAAAGGAATGATGTCGCCATTCGGCTTGCGTGGTCTTCGGTTGCATCATGAAGCCACAACCAAACACGGTCACGCATTTCATTTGATGTGCTATTCCATAAAACGCCGTATATCCGCGTTACAGTTCATTCCAGCCCATATTGATCAACGTGGTTTTTCCTGTGCCGTTCGGGGCCAAAATCCCTAATGATGTGCCTAATTCCACGCGGAAAGACGCATTGTACAATATGACTTTGCGCTGGGTTCCAGTCCAAAAAGATTTGCTTATATTCGAGAATTCGAACATCTGCTCTATCCAATTATTTCGTAAAATTAATATGACTCAATACAATTAAGAAGGAAACAATTGCCACGACGAGAGACTATATTAGTTGAAATTGTAAACATAACGTCTTTTGTCGCAGAGGCCCCAAAGCGGTTGAATTGGGTTTGGGGCGCCTGGCTATGTGGGTCGTGCCTATAGGTCTTTGCGCTCAATTTTTGTCAATTTACCGACCACCAGCGAAATGCCAGCTGCAGCAAAAGAAAACAGCGCGCCCATTTTCGCGGCGTCTTGAACGGGTCCGGGTTCGAAGGCGACAACCGCTATGAACAGCGCTACTGTGAAGCCGATGGCCGCGATACAGCCGATGACAAACAGATCTATGATGCGCATTCCATCAGGCAGACCGAGCCGAAAAACTCGCGCACCGAGCCAACCAAAGAGTAGAACTCCGAAGGGTTTCCCAATCAGCAAACCCGCCAGAACTAACCATGTTGCCGCACCCATGGCGCCAAACTCAACACCAGCGTTCAACAGCCCGAAAAAGAAGAGCACCACTTCAACCGGATGTTTCAGCAGATGCTCGCAGTGGTTTAAAAGATCCGTCAGATATTGCTCGGCTTCCGAGAAGATTCCGAAGGCGCGATCTGCGTGTGGGATGGCCGGCACGATGGGCAAGAGGCCAAGTGAGGGATGTAACCCCGCGCGCATAAAGCCATACCACGACAGGCCAGCGGCCAACAGATAGGGCCAGAAGCTGAGAGTATTGCGCACCCAAGTTGAGGCAGGGCGCAGTTGTTTGCCGACATCCAAACGGCGCGGCAGCATGTTAAACAGCAGATAAACCGTCACAGCAGCGCCAACCGAAAGCATCAGCCAGATCGGAGCCAAATCTCCTTGCGGATAGAATACTGCCAAAATTATCAGCCCAGCAGCATCGTCGGCGATGGCCAGAAGTAGCAAAAAGCGTACCGCCGGGTGCCCAGCACCAAAGACCAAACGCCCCACCAAATAAGAAAACGCAATGTCTGTTGCCGTAGGGATGGCCCAGCCATTGGCCACGGCATCATAAGTGTCTGATCCCATGACGGCCGCCAGCACGAGGTAGACCGAGACCGGGCCCAACATGCCCCCTAATGTGGCAAATAATGGCGTTGCCGCTTTTTTCCCACGCAGCGAGCCATTCTTTAGGATGACCGCTTCCCAAACCTCTTTTGCCGCAATAGCAAAAAAGAAGGCCATGAGCATATCATTGACGAGATAGTGCAGGCTCAAAACTTTGAGACTGCCAGCGCCGCCAAACGCATCATAGCCTGTGCCAAAGCTCTTCGCCCAATAGCCATAGTCTAAGCCCACATGGTCATTGAACCAAAGCGGAAACTCTACAAAATGATGATAGCTGCTTGGATTAATATTGGCCCAGATCAGTGCAATAAGTGCCCCTGAAATCAATAAAATAGAGTAGTTTGCGATAAAATTCCAAACACGATACATTAAAGTGCGCTCCACTTCTTGCGTGTGATTAGAGGTAGTTTATCCGATGCGGGCCAGCAACCACAATAGAGAAATTTTTTCGCAAATTGCGCAGTGCCGCCTATGCGAAACGCGGTTTTCTCAACGGATTTCAGGCCATGAGCCGCGCCCGGTGGTGTGGGCGGCGCCAGAGGCAAAAATATTGATCGCTGGCCAAGCGCCCGGCCTGCGTGTTCATCACTCTGGCCGACCATTTGATGACCGCTCGGGCCGGCGCCTGCGCCAATGGATGGGCTTGAGCGATGCAGAGTTTTATGATCAAAACCTCTGCGCGATCTTGCCCATGGCATTTTGTTTTCCGGGCTATAACGTTGCCGGCCATGACCTTGCACCACCGGCCATCTGCGCCAAGACTTGGCGTGACTTGGCCTTGAAGGCACTTCCGCAAATTTCCTTGACCTTGCTAATCGGCAGCTATGCGCAGGCTTGGCATTTGAGCGACGGGCTGCGGGTGAATGATCGTTTGCGCAATTGGCGTGCATATGGTGAGAACAGCTTTGTCTTGCCGCATCCCTCATGGCGTAATACTGCATGGATTAAACGAAACCCTTGGTTTGAAACAGAGCTCATTCCGGCACTACAGGCGCGGATTGGCCAGATCAGAAAGATGGCCTATGACCCCTCTTGAACGCACGATTGTCATGCTCCAAGCCGCGCCGGAAGATCCCGCGCGCTTTTCCGCGGTGCTGGAACGGCTCTGTGATGCAGAGGTGTTTTTGGCGCTTGAGGCGGAAGCATCCGATGAAAATATCACACCCAAAATGGTCGAGCGGGACGGGCAAAGCTATGTCGCGATCTTTGATACGGAATTGCATCTGGCAGAGGCGGTCGGCGGTGAGGCTAATTACTTGTCGGTATCAGGCCGGGCTTTGGTGCAAATGCTCGTTGGGCAGGACAGCGGTATTGCGCTCAATCCCGGGTCTTCTGCCATTGGGTATTTGTTCGAGCGCGACACGCTCGACTGGCTGGCGCGTTCCTTGGATGAACGGCCTGATGAAACGGCGCAACAGATTGCTGAACTTACCCCGCCGCCAGCTTTGCCACCCAAGGCGCTCGAGGCGCTTTCTGTTAAACTTACTGCCGCGCAGGGCTTGGCAGAATTTGCCTGTTTGGTGCAAGCCCGCGATGGCGCTGGAGCCAAAAATCCACTTATTTGCTTTGTGGGCAATTTTCCTGCGGCCCAGGCTGATTTGGCGAAATTGATACAAGAGTATTTGCAGTTTTCCCAATTGGATGGGGCGCCTTGGGATGTGTCTTATCTGTTGCCGGATCATCCTATGGTCGCGCGATTTGTTAACACCGGCTTGCGCTTTGATTTGCCAATACCCGAGGCCGCGCCCGAACGCCCGGCACCTGGTAGCACGCCTGGCCAACCACCGATTTTGCGATAATGTGAAGGCGCTGGTGCGAAAAAAATGGAGGGGCTTAATACCCCGCCGTCCGATCGACCAAATGCAAAAATGGTGCGCCTTTTTCTCCACGCATAATGTTCTCGATCAAAACCTCAGCGGCGGTGACTGGGCGGGTGCCTGAAGCGATATGCGGTGTGACAGTGACATTCGGCAGCTGCCAATAGGGATGATCTTGCGGCAAGGGTTCCACGCGAAACACATCCAAACACGCGGCTGAAATATGCCCCTGCTCAAGTGCTGACAATAGGGCTGCATCATCAATCAACGGCCCGCGGCCGGGGTTTATGATTGTAGAGCCGCGCGGCATCTGCATGAGGGTTTGCGCATTGATCACATGTTCGGTCTCGGGGGTATCTGGCAAAAGCAAAATCAGAATTTCTGCGCTCTGCAAGGCGGCTTGAAGCCCGTTGGACCCATGGTGGCAGGTCAGACCATGAATTTGCTTTGGTCTGCGCGACCAGCCGCTTACGGAAAAATTTAGGGCGGTTAATGCGACAGCGCAGGCCTGACCCAAAGCGCCCAGGCCCAGAATTGTGACAGGGCGATCGCGTGCCAAGGGTGGGTGGATTTCGCGCCAACTGCGATCTGGGTTGATAATATGCTGATCAATCCCGAGGTGGTAACGCAGAGTATGGCCGACAACCCATTCCACCATGCCCTGACGCAGGCCACTGTCTACCATTCGGCACAGGGGTTGCGTCAGGCTTTCATTGCTGACAATTTTCTCAACGCCAGCCCAGAGGCTCAGTACCGCTTTGCATCTGGTGTAGGGGGTGAAATCTTGTAGCGTGCTGCTGGGAGCATAGACCACATAATCTATATCGGCCGGCGGATAGTCCATTGTTACATTTGCCTGAATCCCCCGCTGTGCCAAACCCTGGCGCAACGGTGCCTCATAAAGTTCAAATTGCTCTGGAGGGGCGGCGAATAGGATATTTATCATTTGATTTTTGGCCTTGGACGGTGAACGTGGGCGCTTTGCATCAAGCCAAAGCCGAGCAGCAAGATAAGCATAGCAGAGCCGCCGTAGCTGACCAGTGGCAGTGGTACACCCACGACGGGCGCAAGCCCCATGACCATGGCCATATTCACCGCAAAGAACAAAAAGAAGGTGATGCCAATGCCGAGGGTCAATAGGGCCGAGAAGCGGTCTTTATTGCTGAGGGCCGAGGTCACGCACGCCAAAACCACCAATGTGTAAAGACCCAATAGCGTAATTGAGCCGATGAAACCGAATTCTTCGGATAGGGTGGTAAAGATGAAATCAGTATGTTTTTCGGGCAAGAAATTGAGCCGAGATTGGGTGCCTTGCATGAAACCACGCCCCGTCCAACCGCCCGAACCAAGAGCAATTTTTGCCTGGGTGATGTGATAGCCTGCGCCCAATGGGTCCCGATCTGGATTGAGGAACGTGTCAATCCGACTGTATTGATAGTCTTTGAGCAATTGCCAGTCTGTGCCGCGGGATTGGAACACGGCCACCACAAGTCCAATGCCGCTGCTGATGACTGTTGCGAAATAGGCCCAATGTACACCGGCCAAAAACATGATCGCGCCGCCGCCCATGATCAAAAGCAATGACGTGCCAAGATCGGGTTGCCTGAGAACTAAAAATACCGGGAATAAAACCAAGAGCGCAGGCAGCAAGACCCAAAATGGCCGCGAAACCTGGTGTCGGGGCAACCAATCGTAATAAGCGGCCAGCACCAGAACCAAAGCAATTTTCATGACCTCTGAGGGTTGCAGGCGGATAACCCCAAGGTCAATCCATCTCTGGGCTCCCATGCCGGTCGTGCCAACAAATTCCACGGCGATGAGCAATAGTATTGCGAAACAATAGGCGGGGAAAGACATGTTGCGCCAAAACCAAATTGGCACCATGGCAACTACAAAAAGCCCAATCATGCCCAAGAAAAAACGCAGCATTTGAGGTTGCGCCCAGCGGTCTATTTGGCCGCCTGCCACTGAGTAGAGCATAACAAATCCCACGCCAGAAATCGCGGTCAGTAAGATCAAAATTGGCCAGTTAAGCGCCAGGATTTTGCGAAACCCGACAGGAACTGCGGCCAGACTATGCTCAAGATAGCTCACGTTTGTACCTGCCCTTTTTTGTCCAGCGTGCTCCAATCAAAGAGTTTTGGGACTAACTCCTCTTGCTCTTCTTTGATTTGCGCTTCGAGGCCGGCGGGATAGTGGCTTGGCGCGGGCATTTCTCCTGTCAAAGCGAAAAGGGTAATATCGCGTGCGATTGGTGCGGCGGTAGAGCTGCCACCACCGCCGTGTTCGACCACAACGGCAACGGCAACTTTAGGGTTGTCATAGGGGGCATAGTCAACAAAAAGCGCGTGGTCGCGTTTCTCCCAAGGTAGATCCTCATTGCGGATCACCCCAGTCAATCGTTCCTCTGCCGTGATGCGCCGCACTTGGGCTGTGCCGGTCTTGCCGGCCATTTGAAGATCGGGGCTGGCAATGCGCTTGCTAAAGGCCGTGCCCTGTTTGGTGTTGGTCACTGCAAACATCGCCCGTTGCACAACCTTGAGATGCTCGGGGTCCACATCCAAGGGGGCGCCGGTTCCGAGCGGCATGGCTGTTTCGTCGATTGACTGCACCAATCTGGGCTGCAAAGCCCGCCCTGTTCCCAATCTTGCGGCCATGATCGCCAATTGCAGCGGAGAGGCCAAAACATACCCCTGGCCAATAGAGGCATTGACCGTATCACCGAGCAACCATGCTTTTCCGAAAGATTTTTGCTTCCACGATTGGGTTGGAGCTACGCCACGACTGACGGCACTTAGCGGCAAATCGTGATATTCACCCAAGCCAAATCGGCGCGCCATAGCGGAAATTTTGTCGATGCCAACTTTTTGGCTGATAGAATAGAAAAACACGTCGCAGCTCTGTGCGATACTGTTTTCGACGTTCAAAGCGCCATGACCCTGCTGCTTCCAGCAATGAAACCGATTGTTAGAAATCTCGAAATGGCCCGGGCAGAATACCGTATCATCTGGGCTCAACACACCGTCTTCCAAGGCGGCGAGGGCCGTGATCATTTTAAAGGTCGAGGCTGGCGCATAGGTGCCTTGCACTGCTTTGGCCCGAAGAGGGCCAAAAATATCATCACGCAGGGCATTATAATTTTTGCTCGATATGCCGCGCACAAAGAGATTTGGATCAAAGCTCGGACTCGATGCCACAGCCAGAAGATCTCCGGTTGCGCAATCAATCACCACAGCAGAGGCGGACAGCCCATCCATCCGCGCCAAAGCATAATTTTGGATCTTACTGTCGATTGTCAGCTTCACTGTGGCGCCTTGCTGCCCTTCGGCGCGTTCCAGTTCGCGCATCACCCGTCCGACTGCATTCACCTCAATTCGTTGGTGTCCCGCAGAGCCGCGCAGCCTGTGCTCCATCTGTGCCTCAACCCCGGTTTTGCCAACCTGAAACCGCGGGATCTGTAGGAGCGGATCAGGATCCTCCGTGCGGGATAGATAATGATCGCTCACTGGGCCGACATATCCCACCACATGGGCCAAATTTTCTTTTTGTGGATAGATCCGAGACAATCCAACATCAGTTAAGAGCCCTGGCAGGGCCGGGGCATTGGCCGCCACGCGCGCGAAATCATTCCAGTTTAAATTCTCGGCAATGGTGACCGGCACGAAGGCGCTGCGGCGGGATAATTCTCTGTGGGCTTTTTCCAGATCACTTGGGCTGATGGCTATGAGCTTTTGCAATTGCGTCAAAACCTGGTCGACATCTTCGGTCTCTTCGCGCACCAATAAAATCCGGTAGTTGGGTACATTGGCGGCAACAGACCGTCCATCGCGGTCAAACATTATGCCGCGCGCTGGTGGTAAGAGCCGCATGTTTATGCGATTTTCTTCGGCCAAAAGCCGGAATTTTTCGGCCTCCTTAACCTGAAGGAACCGCATGCGTGCACCCAAAGCCGTAACGACGCCAAGCTGTAGGGCGCCGACTAAAAGGGCGCGCCGTGACAGTTTTTGGGCCGAGTTTATGATGTCATTGGGATTGTATTTCATCTTGTGGCCCTCGACGCGCTTGGATGCATTGTTTGCGTCAGGGCAAAGCGTAGCATAGGGCGAAAGAGCCATTTACAGATCGGGTAGATCAAAATGCTCAGCAGCACTTGAACGAGATATGGTTGCAGGTCTGGAACTGGCAAAAAAGTGAACATTAAAGCGAAATACTGCGTCAAAAAGCTCACCCCGATCACCAAGGAGATGATGAACCATTCATAAAGAAATAGAACTTCCTTGCGGCCGCGTGTCCGCATGCGCAGGAAAATAGAGGCGCAGAGCACGATCAATGTCCATAGGCCGGGCGGCCTTTGTAAAATGGTATCGGCAAATAAAAAGGCCAGGGTGATGACGATCGGACTCATGACATCGGGGCGGCGCATGATCCAGGCAAGGGTGATGGCGAGCGGCACATCGGCGGGGGCGAAAGGATAGGGCAAGCTTTGCACCGGCAGAGTTTGCAGCAAAACCACCAGCGCAACAATCGCGAGATAGGTCAGTTGCAGGCGCAGGATGCGCAGAGGGGGGTCTTGCATCATGGCTCCCCTCGTGGCTCAGACAGTTGCACCCCGATCAGATCACCGGCGGTTGAGATGGGCTCGCGTGGCTGATGGCGCACCACGCGTAGGAATTCCAGTCTTTGCATGTCAGCTGCCAATCGCACGCGCAGCCGTCCCGATTGGGTTTGGGTGACTTGGCCGACCAACAGGCCCGACGGAAACACCCCGGCATCCCCAGAGGTCACCACACGATCCCCCGGGCGGACGGTTTCGGGGTCTTCCAAGAATTCCAAAGGCGGGCGGCTGGTGTTATCGCCAACGATCATCGCTCGTTGTCCGTTGGATTCGATTGAGACGGCAATGCGGCTCGAGGTGTCTGTGAGTAGGATTACCCGCGAGGTGCGCTCGCCCACGCCAGCGATACGGCCCACCAGGCCAATGCCATCAATGGCCGCCCATCCATCCACGATCCCATCTCGGCGCCCCACATTGAGCAGTACGGTTTGGCGGAACGGGCTGCCACTGTCAGCCAGAACCACACCCGTGATTTTGGTGAACTTTGGATCGAGTCGTACATTGTTCAGATCAAGTAGCCGCGCGTTTTCCTGTTCACGTTGGAGCGCCGCTTCTTTCCAGGCCTTCATCTGCTGCAATTCGCGCCGCAGCTCTTGGTTTTGCTGATAGATCCGCGTGTAACCGCGCGCTGAGCGTAGGATGTTGACTGCGGAGGTCACCGGGGCAGTGATGGTGGCGAAATTGGAAATAACACGATCGGTGATTTCCATGCGCAGCCGCTCGACCCGTGGACTGTCAATGCGCCACAGCAAGAACAGCCCAAGCAGCATAACGACCAAAGCGCCCAGCATCAGCCGCCCAAGGGCCGTTGAATAGCGATCTGGCGTGTTACGATCCCGTGCCATAAGCTCCCCTAAGGGCTGAGCGGTTAATGTTTAACTGTCGTAGTCAATAACATGGGCGAGCTGTTTTTCATATTCCAAAGCCTTGCCCGTGCCAAGCGCCACGCAGTTAAGGCTTTCTTCTGCAACCGAGACAGCTAGGCCGGTTTGTTCGCGCAGCGCGAGGTCTAATTCGCCCAGCAAAGCGCCACCACCGGTCAGCATGACGCCGCGGTCTACGATATCGGCAGCCAGATCTGGTGGGGTGGCCTCCAAGGCGGCCATGACCGCGTCGCAAATTTGCTGCACCGGTTCTGTCAGGGCTTCGGCCACTTGTGCCTGGCTGATTTCGGTTTCTTTGGGCACGCCATTGAGCAGGTCACGTCCGCGAATGGCTATGGCTACACCGCGCCCGTCATCGGGCATACGCGCTGTTCCGATTGTCGTTTTAATTCGCTCAGCTGTGGCTTCCCCTACCAAAAGGTTATGCTGGCGGCGCAGATAGCTGATAATCGCCTCATCCATCCTGTCACCACCGACGCGCGCCGAGCGCGCATAGACGATATCTGCCAAGGATAGAACCGCGACCTCTGTTGTTCCGCCGCCAATATCCACAACCATAGAGCCGGTCGGATCCGTGATGGGCATGCCTGCACCAATGGCCGCCGCAATCGGCTCTGCGATCAAGCCGGCCCGGCGCGCTCCAGCCGAGAGGACCGATTGGCGAATGGCGCGTTTTTCCACCGGAGTGGCGCCATGGGGTACGCAGACAATGATTTTTGGCTTGGAAAAGGTGGTGCGCTTGTGAACCTTACGGATGAAATGCTTGATCATTTCTTCGGCCACGTCAAAATCAGCAATGACCCCGTCGCGCATTGGGCGAATGGCTTGAATGGAGCCGGGTGTGCGGCCCAGCATGAGCTTGGCATCTTCGCCAAAGGCCAGCGCTTTTTTCTGACCATCTTTGACTTGATAGGCCACCACGGAGGGTTCATTTAAAACGATTCCCTTGCCGCGCACGTAGACCAGGGTATTGGCTGTGCCCAAATCAATCGCCATATCTGAAGAAAAGAGACCACCAAGTCCAAACATTCGCAACGCCCCATCGGTATGAACCTAAGCCAACTCAGGCCTACAATGCCTCCATCTATAAGGTTTAGGCATCGCCTTTCCAAGGCCTTGTAGGGTGGTTTTCACCCTACAAGCCATCAATTTAGAGAAATGGGCGGGGATCAGCCGGCATCTTTGTAAGAAACCGATTTTAAGTCCTCCCCGGGCGCAGATTTTTCGCGCCGAACGATCAAGCGGTTTAAGGCGTTGATATAGGCTTTGGCTGAGGCCACCACCGTATCGGTATCTGCCGATTGTCCGGTTGCGATCTTACCGTCTTCCTCCATCCGTACGCTGACGGTGGCCTGGGCATCGGTTCCTTCGGTCACCGCATTCACTTGATAAAGCTGCAAGCGCGCCGCATGTGGGTAGAGCTCTCTGACCGCGTTAAAAGTCGCATCAACTGGACCGTCACCTGTGGCGGTAACGCTGCGCACAACCCCATCAATGGACAACTCTAAGCTGGCCTCCTGTGGGCCTTGCGTGCCGCAGACCACGCGTAAAGATTTGAGGTTGAGGTGATCGGATTGCTCGTCGGCTGTATCTGCCCGAACCAAGGCAAGAAGATCTTCGTCAAACACTTCCTTTTTGCGATCCGCCAGATCTTTGAAGCGCACAAAGACGTCGTTCAATTGATTGTCTGCCAAATCAATGCCCAAATCTTTGAGCTTGGAGCGCAATGCGGCGCGACCGGAGTGTTTGCCCATGACCAGGTTTGTTTCGCTCAATCCTACATCTTCGGGACGCATAATCTCAAAGGTCTCGGCATTTTTCAGCATTCCATCCTGGTGAATGCCGCTTTCATGAGCAAAGGCATTTTTACCGACGATGGCTTTGTTAAACTGCACCGCAAAGCCGGACACCGTGGCCACGCGGCGGCTAATGGCCATTATTTTTGTGCTGTCGATCTGTGTGCGGTAGGGCATGATGTCGTTGCGAACTTTCATAGCCATCACGACCTCTTCCAGTGCCGTGTTGCCAGCGCGCTCTCCCAGGCCATTGATTGTACACTCAATTTGACGTGCGCCGGCGTCGACGGCGGCTAAGGAATTGGCGGTGGCCATGCCAAGATCATTGTGGCAATGAGTGGCGAAAATAACGTCTGTAGCGCCGGGCACGTCTTTAATTAAACGCCCGATCAGCTTGGCACTTTCGCGCGGCGCCGTATAGCCGACCGTATCGGGGATGTTGATGGTGCTTGCGCCGGCCTTGATGGCGATTTCAATGGTGCGGCAGAGGTAGTCATATTCTGTGCGGGTGGCATCCATTGGCGACCACTGCACATTGTCGCATAGATTGCGGGCATGTGTGACCGTTTCGTGAATGCGCTCGGCCATTTCATCTTGGGTCAGGTTGGGAATGGCACGGTGCAGGGGGGATGTGCCAATAAATGTATGAATGCGGGGCTGGGCCGCATGACGCACCGCTTCGGCGCAGCGATCAATATCTTTGAAATTGGCACGAGCAAGGCCGCAAATCATAGAATTTTTGCTGCGTTTTGCGATGTCGCTGACGGCCTTGAAGTCCCCTTCCGAGGCGATTGGGAATCCGGCCTCAATGATGTCAACGCCCATATCGTCAAGCATTTCTGCCAATTCAAGCTTCTCGGAATGGGTCATGGTTGCGCCGGGGCTTTGCTCGCCGTCACGCAAAGTGGTGTCGAAAATATATACACGATCTTGGGTCATAGGACTGTTCTTCTTCTGGGGTTTTGGAAAGGTTCGGCGCTGGGCTTAGGTGAGCGTCCCGCGCCGTAAAGCACGCTCAGCCTAGGCTAAGTGTTAGAAGGAGAAGTTGCTCAGTCAGATGTTCCATGGGTCTAGGTATACCTGTGATTTTGCAAATGGGAAGTGAAAAAATATGACAAAACCCGGTGCGCGCAAGCAATTTGTGGCAAAAACTGGCGATTCGGTGGCCATGTGGATGATGCGCCCTACCTCGGAGCTATGAAACGGATTCTGATCATCGGTGCCTCGGGCGCTATTGGAACGGCCCTGGCAGAGACCTACCGCAGCCGGGGGTGGCAGTGCGCGGGCCTGTCTCGCACGGAGCAGGGATTGGACTTAACGCAAGAGCGCAGTATCGCCCCCGCCTTAGCGACGCTCAAAGGTCCCTTTGAGACGATTGTCATGGCCACCGGAGCACTAACGCTGGACGGGGTTGGGCCTGAAAAGACCATTAAGGCTGTGACGGCGCAAACTATGGCGGCCCAGATGCAGGTCAACGCCGTTGGGCCAGCGCTCATTCTGGGTCAGATTGGCCCTTTGCTGCCGCGTGATCGTCCAGCCAGGGTAGCGGTCCTCTCAGCGCGGGTGGGATCGATTGGCGACAACCGGCTGGGGGGCTGGATTTCCTATCGGGCGGCCAAGGCTGCCCTTAATCAAATTGTGCGCACCTTTGCGATTGAATTGGCCCGCAGTCATCCGCAGCTGTCCTGTTTTGCGCTGCATCCTGGCACTGTCGACACTCCGTTAACCCGGCCCTTTTCAGCCAAATATGACGCGCGCCCCGCGCCAGAGGCTGCCGCAAGATTGCATGGGGTTATTGAAGCGCGCGGGGCCCATGAGACCGGGCAATTTTTCGATCAGAACGGATCTATCGTCCCATGGTGAACAGCCGCCTGCGTCATTCGGAGGGGCTGGCCGCTTCGTCGGGCGCAGGTGCCGCATCTTCGGCCGGCTGCAAAACTCCATTGTCCCAAGTGCCGCTCTCCACGCCGCCCGTGGCATAGCGCATCGTGCCCGTGCCCTGGCGGCGACCATCGACAAAGCTTCCCGTGTAGACGTCCCCATTGGCATAGGTGGCGGTTCCAAAGCCGTGGATTTCGCCGCCGAGCCATTCGCCCGTATAGCTAAAGCCATCCTTCATTTTGATGTAGCCTTCACCGGAGCGTTGCCCCTCGACAAACCCGCCGACGTAAGTCGTACCGTCGCGGTATCGCGCTTGCCCGGCACCGTGGCGCTTGCCCTCTTTCCAGTTACCTTCGTAGCGATAACTGTCGGAAAATGTCATAATGCCATAGCCATGGTTTTGCGCATTTTTAAAGTTGCCTTCATAGACCAACCCATTGGGGTAGTTTGCTTTTCCGGCCCCTTCAATTACCCCGGCTTTCCAATTTCCTTCATATGTCGAGCCATCTGGATATGTGATTGTGCCCACACCCTCCGGCAGATCATTCAAAAAGGCGCCAATATAGATCGACCCATCCGGGTAGCGCACTTCACCGCGCCCTGAGATTTTGCCATTCTGCCAGCTGCCAGAGTAACGATAGCCATCTGCAGCGAGAAAAGTGCCATTTCCGTGGCGGCGGTCTTTGTGGAATTGACCTTCGTAAACATCGCCTTCGGCATAGACAACCTTGCCACGCCCTTCGCGCTTACCATCTTGCAAAATCCCAGTAAAAACATTGCCGTTGGCATGGGTGAGGGTGCTCTCCCCATTGATTTTGCCTTTGGTCCAATTGCCCTCATAGATCACCCCATCGGGCATGGTTAAAATGCCAGCTCCAGAGCGCTCGCCCGCCTCGATGGATCCTTGGTAGACCGCCCCGTCCGAATAGATAATGGTGCCGCTGCCCTGTTTTTCGCCCTCAGCCCAATTGCCCTCATAGCGATATCCGCTGTCAGAGGTGAGAATACCCTGGCCGTGGTGTTTGGTGTCGCGAAACTGCCCTTCATAGCGCAGGCCGTTCGCATAAACCGCCACGCCTTCTCCGTCGATTTTGCCGGCCACCCAGCTGCCTTCATAGGTGCCACCGTCTGCATAGGTTATGCGGCCGTCTCCATGAGGCTTCCCGTTCGAAAATGCGCCTAGGTAGACCGACCCATCCGGAAAGATAGCCTCACCTTGACCAGAAATTTCACCATTTTCCCAATTGCCGGTATATTTATACCCGGACGGTAGGGTGTAGGTGCCTTCGCCGTGTTGGCGACCGTTTTTGAACGTGCCCTCATAATAGCCACCGTCTTCATACTGTTTCGACTGGATCGTGGCGGTTTGCGCCTGGGCTAAGCCACTCAATAGCAAGGTCGCTGTGAACAATAGGAGATGTGCGATCTTCTTATTCATTGAAGTTTTAACCTCTTGGGCAATGGCTCAGCGTCGGACTGACTCTAATTTTATTCTTCTCAGACTAGTAAACCTCATCCGTGAGGGCAACGTCTTTCCACATTTCCCTTTCGATTGGGCTTTTGCTTGGGCGGATGTCTGATAGATAAGACATAAGTTTGATAGGATTGAGCAGGTAGATGACACAGAAATTTAGGTTAACCATGGCGCAGCTCAACGCAACAGTGGGTGATCTTGCTGGCAATGCGGCGCAAGCGCTTGAGGCTTGGAAACTCGCCAAAGGCGCGGGCGCTGATATGGTTATGTTGCCCGAGATGTTTGTCACCGGCTATCAAGTGCAGGATCTGGTGCTTAAACCCGCGTTTACCCGCGATGCGATGGCGCAAATTCAGGGCCTCGCCCAATCTTGTGATGAGGGGCCGGCCATGGGGATCGGTGGGCCGTTTCGCGATGAGACCGGTCTTTATAATGCCTATTATATCCTTGCTGGCGGCCGGATCCAAACTGTAATCAAAAAGCACATTTTGCCAAATGATGATGTGTTCGACGAAAAACGCCTCTATCAATCGGCGGATGTCTCTGGGCCTTATCGGATCGGCAACCTGCGGATTGGTACGCCGATTTGCGAAGATGCCTGGCATGCGGATGTGCCTGAGGCTTTGGCCGAATCTGGTGCAGAAGTGCTGTTTGTGCCGAACGGTTCGCCCTATGCGCGGGGCAAAATGGATGTGCGCATGGCGCATATGGTCGCGCGGGTGGTCGAAACTGGGCTGCCATTGGTCTATGTCAATATGGTTGGTGGCCAGGATGATCAGGTCTTTGATGGCGGATCATTCGTGCTCAATCCCGGTGGTGCTTTGGCTTTGTCTTTGCCATTGTTTGAAGATTGCCTTGCGCATGTGGATTTTGAGCTGACCGATCAAGGCTGGCAGGCCGGCACAGGTACTTTGGCCCATTGGCCGGATGCTTTTGAGCAAGACTACTATGCGATGGTTCTGTCTTTGCGCGATTATATGCGCAAAACTGGTTTTTCATCGGCGGTCTTGGGGCTCTCGGGTGGGATCGATTCTGCCATTGTTGCCACAATTGCCGCCGATGCGCTGGGGCCGCAGAATGTGCATTGCGTCATGTTGCCCTCCCAATTCACGAGCCAAGCATCGCTTCAGGACGCCGCCTCGGTGGCGCAAGCGCTGGGCGCACCCCTACAAACCCTGCCTATCATCGGGCCGCAGGCGGCGATCACTGAGAGTTTGGCGCCGATTTTTGACGGCCGGCCTGCGGATATAACGGAGGAGAATATCCAGTCTCGCTTGCGCGGCCTGTTGTTGATGTCCCTGTCCAACAAGTTGGGGCATATGCTGTTGACCACAGGCAATAAATCAGAAGTTGCGGTTGGCTATGCGACGATCTATGGGGATATGGCGGGCGGATATAATCCGATTAAGGATCTGTATAAAACGCGGGTGTTTGACATCTGCCGCTGGCGCAATGCGCATCACCGTGACTGGATGAGGGGACCGGACGGCGTGGTTATTGATCCTTGCATTATCGAGAAGGCCCCTAGCGCAGAGCTGCGCGCGGATCAAAAAGACGAAGACAGCCTGCCGCCCTATCCTGTGATTGATGGTATCTTGCAGATGTTGGTGGATGATGAGGCCTCTATAGCCGATTGCGTAGCGGCTGGTTTTGAGCGCGAAACAGTCAAGAAAATCGAGCATTTGATCTATGTGAGCGAGTATAAGCGCTTCCAATCTGCGCCGGGGACACGCCTATCTCCGCGGGCCTTTTGGTTGGATCGGCGCTATCCCATAGCCAATCGCTGGCGCGATCACAGCACGTAATGGCGCGCGGCCATATCTGGACATCTCCTGCGCCCTATGTGTAAAGACAGCGCAACAGGAGAACCCTATGACAACCACTCGTTTTGCCCCTTCGCCTACGGGCTATCTTCACATCGGCAATCTGCGCACGGCGCTATTTAACTATCTAATCGCGCGTCAGGCGGGTGGAGAGTTTATTCTGCGGATTGATGACACAGATCCAGAGCGCTCCAAGGCAGAATATGTTGAGGCGATAAAACGCGATCTGGACTGGCTGGGCCTGCATTGGGATCGCATTGAGCATCAATCTGCCCGGTTCAACCGCTATGCAGAAGTGGCCGATCAGCTGCGCGACCAGGGACTTTTTTACGAGTGTTTTGAAACGCCCGTCGAATTAGATCTAAAGCGTAAAAAGCAATTGAATATGGGCAAGCCCCCGGTTTATGACCGCTCGGCATTGGCGCTTTCAGAGGCGGAGCGCGCGGCGCTGCGTGCAGAGCGTATGGGTCACTGGCGCTTTCAACTCGAGCAATCACGAATTGAATGGAACGATGGGATCCTCGGAGATCTGTCGATTGATGCCGCCTCGGTGAGCGATCCGGTGCTGATCCGCGGTGATGGGCAGGTGCTCTACACGCTGGCCTCCATCTGCGATGATACGGATATGGGCGTGACCCATGTGGTCCGTGGGTCAGATCATGTGACCAATACCGCGACACAAATCCAGATGATCCAAGCGATTGGCGGATTAGTGCCCAATTTTGCCCACCATTCGTTGTTGACTGGTTCCAAAGGGGAGGGCCTGTCCAAGCGCCTCGGTTCATTGGCGTTGCGAGACATGCGGGCGGCAGGCGTGCAACCGATGGCGCTCTTGAGCCATTTGGCGCGTCTGGGATCGTCCGATCCGGTTGAGCTGCGTGACTCCATGGAGGAGATCATCGCAGGTTTTGAGCTGATAAAATTTGGCTCTGCTCCGACGAAATTTGACGAAGTTGATTTGGTGCCGCTGACTGCGAAATATTTGCAAGGGCTTGAGTTGGAGGCGGTTGCTGCAGATGTGGCGGCTATTGGCGTTCCGGCTGAAATGGCTGAGGACTTCTGGCACGTCACACGCGGCAATATATCGACCCTCCATGATCTCGCAGGCTGGTGGGATTTGATCCAAAATGGCGCCACTCCGGTGATTGATGTGGAAGATAGGGATTTTGTAACCCAGGCTCTAGCTATGCTGCCGGCCGGCCCTTACGATTCCGGCACTTGGGGCGCTTGGACATCGGCGGTCAAAGAGGCCACTGGGCGCAAGGGCAAAGCTCTGTTTATGCCGCTGCGAAAAGCCTTGACGGGCCAGTCTCATGGCCCGGATATGGGCGCTCTTTTGCCGCTGTTGCAAAAAATTTCGCGGAAATAGGTCTTAGCAATAGGTGTTAAAGGATTGGCATGACTTGCCCATGCCCAAGCCGCCCTTGAAACCGGGGCGCTATGAAAAGGGCCAATCTAGGTTATGCGGAATAAATCCTCAGTTTAGATTGGCCCTAAATCATATTATTGTGCTTGCAAATCAGTCGCAGCTTCACGTCCGTTGCGGCCGGTTTCGACTTCAAAGCTTACTTTTTGGTTGTCATTCAGACCGTCCAAACCCGCGCGTTGTACAGCTGTGATGTGTACAAACACATCTTCGCCGCCATTGTCCGGTGCAATAAAGCCATAACCTTTGTCTGCGTTAAACCATTTTACGGTGCCAGTAGCCATCCCGTGTACTCCATTTTACATTACTGCCCACGTTATTGTGGCAGGTCGGCGTCAGTCATTTCATGTCGAGGACTGTGGCCTTGTAAGCAAAACAGTTGGTCGAGATGCGGTAACGGTCGCAGGGGCCATATGGCCGTTTCGATTTTTTTTTGCAAGCCAGAAGACGCGCAGAAGAGGAAAACCCCCGTGCCGGCGCGCAACGCGCATTAACGTGACACAGGGATTCGTCTTTTATGCGGACTGGCTTAACGCGCGAATTTCTTATGCTTGATGCGTGTGGGTTGCAGGGCATCGGCACCGAGGCGGCGTTTTTTGTCCTCCTCGTAGTCTTCGAAATTACCCTCAAACCATTCTACATGCGCGTCGCCCTCAAAGGCGAGAATATGGGTGCAGATCCGGTCAAGGAAAAAGCGGTCGTGTGAGATGACCACAGCGCATCCGGCAAAATCAACCAGAGCATCTTCCAGCGCCCGTAGGGTCTCCACGTCCAAATCATTGGTCGGCTCATCGAGCAGCAAGACATTGCCGCCCGCACGCAGCAATCGCGCCATATGGACCCTGTTGCGTTCTCCGCCAGACAGCAAGCTGACTTTCTTCTGCTGAGTCGCGCCTTTGAAGTTAAACGACGAGCAATAGGCCCGCCCGTTGACTTCCGCATCTCCCAGCTGCACCACATCAAGACCGTCTGCAATAGCCTCCCAAACATTGGCATTGGGATCCAAATCATCTCGAGATTGATCGACATAGGACAATTGCACTGTATCCCCGTATTCAACCGCGCCTTCATCGGGCTGTTCTTGCCCGGTCAGCATTTTGAACAGGGTCGTCTTGCCCGCGCCATTGGGGCCGATCACCCCAACGATGCCACCGGGTGGCAGTGAAAACGAGAGATCTTCGACCAACAGCTTGTCGCCCATGGCTTTTTTAAGCCCGGAGACTTCAATGACCTTTGAACCCAGCCGTGGTCCATTTGGGATGATGATTTGGGCACGTCCCACTTTTTCGCGCTCAGATTGATTGGCCATATCATTATAGGCGGCAATACGGGCTTTGGACTTGGCCTGCCGGGCCTTTTGGCCCTGCCGCATCCATTCCAATTCACGTTCCAGCGTTTTTTGTTTGGACTTATCCTCACGGGACTCTTGGGCCAAGCGCTTTGCCTTTTGTTCGAGCCAAGAGGAGTAATTGCCCTCATAGGGCATGCCTTGCCCCCGATCTATCTCGAGGATCCAGCCGGTAATATCATCGAGAAAATAGCGGTCGTGAGTGACGACGAGGATTGTACCGGAGTAGTCAATCAGGTGCTTTTGCAGCCAAGCAATGGTTTCGGCATCGAGGTGGTTGGTGGGCTCATCAAGCAGCAACATATCAGGTTGCTCCAGCAACAATCGGCACAGCGCCACGCGGCGCGCTTCACCGCCCGAAAGGTTTTCGGGCATTGCATCGTCTGGTGGGCAGCGCAGTGCCTCCATACTGACGTCAATTTGGGCATCTAAATCCCAAAGATTATGAGCATCAATCTCGTCTTGCAGCTGCGCCATTTCATCGGCGGTCTCGTCGGAGTAATTCATCGCCAGATCATTATAGCGATCCAGGATATCTTTTTTGGCCTTTACCCCCAGCATGACATTTTCGCGGACGGTCAGGTCTTCTTCCAGTTTCGGCTCCTGTGGCAGGTAGCCAACTTTCGCGCCTTCCGCCGCCCAGGCTTCACCAGAGAAATCCGTATCCAAGCCAGCCATAATTTTGAGCAGGGTTGATTTCCCGGCGCCGTTTACCCCAACCACACCGATTTTCACTCCGGGAAGGAAGGATAGGCGAATGTTTTCGAAACATTTTTTTCCACCGGGATAAGTTTTTGAAACACCATCCATGTGGTATACGTATTGATATGCGGCCATTTGTGCCCCCGGGTGTTAGACTGAAAAATTCACACCTCTGTTACAGTGGCGCGCGCGCGGGCGCAAATGTGAAATTGAGAAAACTGGTGCGGCCATGGCTTGCGCAGGGGTCTATCTGCGCTAAAGGTGAGGAATGATGCGGTTTAACTTGCCACAATCTAACGCCGGGCGGCGTGTGGGTCTTTTGGGCGGGTCGTTTGATCCGGCCCATGAAGGGCATGTACGGATTTCGGAGCAGGCGCTCAGGCGCTTTGATCTTGATCAAATCTGGTGGCTCGTTAGCCCGGCCAATCCCTTGAAGCTGCGCGGACCTGCGCCGCTGGATAAGCGGGTGGCCCATGCGAAACGCCTGATCGACCATCCCCGCATTGTCATCACCGATGTGGAAACCCAGCTGGACACAAGGTTTACCTGCGACACCTTGCGCGCGCTGCGGGCGATCTATTCCACCACGCATTTCACTTGGCTGATGGGGGCAGATAATCTGGCGCAGATCCATCACTGGCGCGATTGGCAGGATATATTCCAGCTTATGCCGGTTGGTGTTTTAGCGCGGCCCGGGCAAGGGCTGGCGGCGCAATGCGCACCTGCGGCGCGGCGCTTTGCCTCGGCCAGGCTTGCCGCGCGCGCTTCACGGCTATTGAGCCATCGCACGGCGCCGGCCTGGTGTTTTGTGGATATGCCCCAGAGCCCGGCAAGTTCTTCGGCTATTCGCAATCGCGGGGCTTGGGGTTAGCGCCGCAAGAGGGCGGAGCCAAAGCCTGAGATCATCAGCAAGGCCAAACCGGCAAGCCCCCAGATATCGGGCAATGTGCCAAAGACACCCCATCCCAATAGCAATGCGCCGACAAGTTGAAAGTAGACGAAGGGTGCCAGGCGGGTCGCCGGTGCAAGCCCATAGGCGAGGATCAAAAACATATTGCCAAGCATAGAGGCGCCGCCAGAGATGGCGAGCATGGCCGGGCTGGCGAAAAGTTGCTCGGGCCAATATATCAGTGCCATGGGCGTGCAGAGGATGGTGGCGATGAGCATTTGTGAGAACAAAAGCGCTTTGGGCTCCTCTTGGCCCGCGGCCAGACGCGACAGGGTTAGAAAAACTCCATAGGTGCACCCGGCAAAAAGGGCACAAGCCAGTCCAATGGAAAAGCCGAAGCCGGGTCTGGCAATGAGCAAAATTCCAGTGAAGCCGAGGAAAAGCAGGGCGCTGCGCGGGAGGGTCACGGCTTCTTTTAAGAAGATGGCCGCCAGAATATAGCTGATAATTGGTCCGATGAAAAAGACCGCGAAAACATTGGCCAGGTCCTCCAATGCAACGGCGAAGGTGATGACACTGATGCCGGTCGCCAGCAGAAATCCGCGACCCCAAGCCACCGGGTTGCGAAACACTGTGAAACAGCTTCGCGGTATAAAGGGCAGCACCAAGAAAGACCCGACAGCGAAGCGGGCCCAGGCGATGAAAAAGGGATGATACCCATGGCTGTTCGACAGCAGTTTGCTGGCGGCATCGCCTGTTGGGATCAGCATCATCCCGATCAACATAAAAAGTATCGCGCGCCACATCCTGCCGGGTTAACATCCACCCGCCTCCGGCACCAGCCTTGAGGAAAATCATCTTGCCAAAGACCCACGCGCCCCGCTAGCCATTAGGAATGGAAAATACTCTCACACGCAGAGCCGCGCTCAGCACAGCCCTGGCGGCGCTTGGCTCTTCAGCCTTTGCTGTGGCGCCCTTGAATTCCTTGCGGCCCGTCGCAAGGCCGGCTGCATCGCCTGATCTTTTGGGCGGGGCGGCTGCGGTTATCCGCTCGTTTTCTCTCAAAGGTCAGGTCAGCTGCGCTCTGATGGATCCAGAAAATGGCAGGCTTCTCGACGCATATTTACCTGAGACTGAATTGCCCCCGGCCAGCGTGACCAAAGCGCTGACGGCTGCCTATGGTTTGCAGAAACTTGGGCGTGATTTTCAATTCATCACACGTTTGAGCCTTCAGGGGCGGGTCGTAAATGGGGCGCTTGTTGGGGATATCATTTTGACCGGATCTGCGGATCCCACTCTGCACACAGATGATTTGGTCAATTTTGCCAAGACCCTCCAAAAAACAGGAATTCAACGGGTTAAAGGTCGGCTTGTGATTGTGGACAATGGGTTTCCCTACCAACGTGAAATTGACAGCAGCCAATTGCCGCAAGCCAATTACAACCCAGCGATTGCCGGAGTGAACTTAAACCTCAACCGGGTACAATTCGAATGGGCACGCCAGGCCAGTGGTGGCTATGATCTGTCGATGAGCGCGCCGGGGCGCATATATCGGCCACAGATCCCTTCCATTGGGATGCGCGTTGAAGAGCGGGCTGCGCCAAGCTATGCCTATCAACACGCACTGGATCGCGAGCAGTGGTCCGTTCAGCGCGCGGTCTTGGGCAAGGATGGGGGGCGGTGGTTGCCTGCGCGCAATCCAAGACGCTACGCCGGTGAGGCCTTTCAGGCGATATGCGCAGAGATGGGGATGCGGCTGCCGTCTCCAACCATCGTTGATGGGCAATACCCGGATGCGGTGATGACGGTGGAAATCGCGCAAAAGGAGTCGCGCCCGTATTATGAAATTGCCAAATCAATGTTGAAATTATCGACGAATTTAACGGCTGAGGTGATCGGCCTTACAGCCTCGGGCGCGCCAACGCTGCGCCAATCGGCGTCGGCTCTGAGCCAGTTTGCTCAGGCCCATGGGATGCGTGGCGCGGTTGTTGATCATTCCGGTCTGTCGGATCAGTCGCGGCTAACGGCTGGTGGTTTGGCAATGTTCATGGCCTGGCACCATCGCAACGGGCTGGCCGATTTGCTCAAGCCCAAGATCCTGCGGCGCAAAGGAAAGCCGATGGATGGTGTGGATCTGCGGGTCAAAACAGGCACATTAAATTTTGTCAGCTCGTTGTCCGGATATCTCACATACAAGGGCAAAAGCCTTGGCTTTGCTATATTGACCGCCGATATGGCGCGGCGTGAAAAAGTGAAAGGCAGTGAAAATCCTCGGGGGGCCAAGGGCTGGGAGGCGCGATCTCGTAGCTTGCAATATGCGATTTTGCGCGATTGGCTGGGGCATTTACGCTAGGGTGCGAAACCTTGCGCGTGCGCCCGCTTCTATCGCCGCCCCATGCAGGCGGTCCACCTCAAGCTCATGGCGAATTTCTTGCAGCATGCGCAGCTCGACTTGCCCAAGTTTTCCATCCGCCGCGGCCACATCGCAGGCCATAGCATAGGCAGTTTCGTTTAAACCATCGGGCAAGCCGTCCCGGATCAAGCCAAACAGAGCATCAAGCCCGTCTTCTTCGGACAAAAGATCCAAAACCATAGCGGCCACAGATTTGATGCGGTCTACATCATATTCTCCAAAGATCGGCAGGTGGTTCACAATCGCTTGAATGCTCATCAGCTCTGCTGTGCGAATATTTTCGTCACTTGCAGATACGGCAATCATGACCGCAACTAGACAATCTTGTGATGACAGAGATGGGGGATGGGTATTCACGAAGCGACGACCTTTCTAGCTGTGAGGACAACTTATTGACCTGACGCCTCTGCGGCAATAGGGAAGCGTCAGGAAATTGGAGTTAAACATGTCCAAAATGCGAGACGCTGCTACTCAATCGAAAGCCTGGCCCTTTGAAGAGGCGCGGCGGATTTTGAAACGCTTTCAAAATAAGCCGCCTGAAAAGGGCTATGTCTTGTTTGAAACGGGCTATGGCCCCAGCGGGCTGCCGCATATTGGCACTTTTGGCGAAGTGGCGCGCACCACAATGATTATGCGCGCATTCCAAGAATTGAGTGACCTGCCAACCCGGCTTGTGTGTTTCTCTGATGATCTCGACGGCATGCGCAAAGTGCCGAGCAATGTACCAAATCCGGAGAAGCTGGTCGAGCATTTGCAGCGGCCCTTGACCTCTGTGCCAGATCCTTTTGAGGAATATGAGAGTTTCGGTCATCATAACAACGCCATGTTGCGTCGGTTTTTGGACACATTTGGCTTTGAATATGATTTCATCAGTGCCACGGAGTTTTATCAATCTGGTCAGTTTGATCAGGTTTTGCTGCGTGCGGTTGAAAAATATGATGACATCATGAAGGTGATGCTGGCCTCGCTGCGCGAGGAACGGCAGAAGACTTACTCAATTTTTCTGCCCATTCATCCTGAAACAGGGCGGGTGCTTTATGTGCCGATGAAATCTGTGGATGCCCAAAATGGCACCATCACCTTTGACACCGAAGAGGGCGAAGAGATGACCCTTCCGGTGACAGGCGGCAATGTGAAGTTGCAGTGGAAACCCGATTTTGGCGCGCGCTGGGCGGCCCTTGGGGTGGATTTTGAGATGTATGGCAAGGATCACTCCACCAATACCCCCATATATGACAAAATATGCCGTATTCTGGGGCATCCGGCACCGGAGCATTTCAGCTATGAATTGTTCCTCGATGAAAACGGGCAGAAGATTTCTAAAACGTCTGGAAATGGCGTGTCGATTGATGAGTGGCTCAGCTATGCCAGCACGGAAAGCCTGTCGTATTTTATGTATCTGAAACCCAAAACAGCCAAGCGGATGCATTTTGATGTGATCCCCAAGGCTGTGGATGAGTATCACCAGCAATTGCGCGCCTATGAAGGGCAAGACGATAAGGCACGTCTGAACAATCCGGTTTGGCATATTCACGGTGGCGATGTGCCGGTCAGCAAGATGGTCGTGCCCTTCTCAATGCTGCTCAATCTGGCGTCTGTTTCCGGGGCGGAAGATAAAGATCAACTCTGGGGTTTCATTAAGCGTTACGCGCCTGAGGCCTCCGCCGAGACCCATGCGGATTTGGATGCGGCGGCGGGGTTTGCGGTTCGCTATTATAATGACTTTGTCAAACCTGCCAAAGTGTACC
>Ga0228619_1000066_pt1 | contig 43673 bp, 39 predicted proteins | sample 22DmetaG_FD_190065 | JGI IMG/M metagenome (GOLD analysis project Ga0228619, IMG submission 190065) | Seawater microbial communities from Monterey Bay, California, United States - 22D | ecosystem: Environmental > Aquatic > Marine > Coastal | place: USA: California | collected 2016-10-12 | reverse complement strand
TTTTGGTTAAACACTGTTTTTGATTTTTTCAAAAGTATAAATTCCGCAGCCGTATGTTATGTCTTTTTCGACCTCTGTCACGGCGGTATCTAGGTGCAAATCACCTGTGTCATCCACATAATCAAAACGCCGCAATGTCATGTGTTGCTGAATGGAAGGGTGATCGAAAATAGAGCTGACATGGAACACCCGATGGGCGTTAAAATGGACCTCATCTGCTTGTCCAATTGGAAAGCTGATGTACAAACGACCGCCCTCAGACAGCAGCCCCACAAGGTTCGTTAACCCTTTGATGTGACCATTTATGTCGATTGGATCCGTATAGCGTCCAAGACCAAAATGCTCAATCGCATGCAGACAAGACAGAGAGTCTGTTTGACCCAAATTCTGTGGATTCATCAAGTCATCTTGACGGAATTTGATGTTTTCATGTTCAGAATTTGGCAAGGGGCGCACGTCAACCACTTCGATCTCACGATAGGAGGCCACATGCGCGACAAAGCCATCAATACGAGAAGCGATATCAATATGGCGTTTGGGATTGTGGTCGTGGATGATCCGTGCGACCAACAAGTCTTGATGGAAATAATGGCCCTTACCGGTTTTGGCAGTGTCGGCGTAATCTGACAGGATGCGAAACTCGCGGGTTATAGTTCCGCCTTGTGCCAGCCATTGTTTTTATCTCTATAGAATTTTCGCAGATATTTGAAATGCTTTAGTTTCATAAGAACAGTCCAATCTCGAGAGGCAAGATATATTGTAAAATATTTTAAGGTCAAAAGATGGCCTTCATCCCGTGGAGGGTGTTGTGTAGCATCCATCAATATAGACCACCCTCGCGCCGCACACCATGGGACGTGGCGGCTCAAAGCTCTCGATCAATAGGGCATTTAACAATCTGAAAATAAGTGCGCTTGGAGACTAGGAGGCCCCCTCGGGGCGTACAACTTGGAAGCTGCCGTCCATATAGGCCAAGGGCGGCGTGGCAGCATTGGTGATGGCTGTCACATTTCCGATGCAGATATCATGGCTTCCATGGGTAATAATTTGATCCACAGTGCATTCAAAGGCGGTGGCGCCGCTGATGACTGGTCCGCTGGCTGAGTCTCGGCAATCGATGGCGCCAAAACGATCGGGCTCTTCGGCGTCAAATCGGCCCGCAAAACGGCCTGCTAAGGCCCTTGCGCCTTCGGGCAGAACATTTACACAAAACACTCGGTTCCGTCCTACGGCCAGACCAATCCGGCTGTCAGATCTTAGGCACACCAACACAGAGGGTGGATCTGCCGATAGAGAGGAGAAGGCACTGACGGTTGCGCCTGTGGGGCCGTCTTCTCCCAGAGTTGTAACCACCGTGACCGATTGCGCCACGTGGCGCATAGCATCGATAAATAAGCTGCGGTCAACCATTATTTGTCCAGTCTCTGTCGCGAAAATTCCGTGCACCAGACATACCGTCTTTGGGGCATAATTCAATGGCGAGATGGGTCTTTTCCTAGGTTATCTGACTGGTGGAATTTCAGGCCGGAAGATTTGGCGTGGTTGATTCTGTTTGATGCTGGCCTGACCTTCAATCTTGATGAATCTTTGTCCCAAACAGGGATATATAGAGAATTTCTGATCCCATGATGCGGCGTGAGGAGGCTGCGACGAAAAAAATGGGCAATTTTGATGATATTTTCAAGTTTACTGTTGCGTCATCCAGATGTTTGTTCGTTAATCCTTTGAACAAAACACCAATCTAATGAGATTGGAGAATACGGGGATCAACGGTTGGCTGAGGCACAGACGAAAGCATTTGTTGAATTTCAACGCGTGCAAAAGAGTTATGACGGCGAAGTTTTGGTGGTGAAAGACCTAAATTTGGCTATCCCACGCGGAGAGTTTTTGACCATGTTGGGCCCATCGGGTTCAGGCAAGACCACTTGCCTGATGATGTTGGCTGGGTTTGAGACTGCCACCCACGGAGAAATTTTGCTTGATGGCAAGCCCATCAACAATATTCCCCCCCACAAACGTGGCATTGGTATGGTGTTTCAAAACTATGCCTTGTTCCCGCACATGACCGTAGGTGAGAATTTATCGTTTCCTTTGGAGGTGCGCAAATTCGGCAAATCTGAACGTGAAGCTAAGGTAAAGCGCGCGTTGGATATGGTTGAAATGGGAGATTTTATTTCTCGCCGTCCGGCGCAGCTGTCTGGCGGCCAGCAGCAGCGTATCGCATTGGCGCGGGCTTTGGTTTTTGAGCCAGAACTGGTGCTAATGGATGAGCCTTTGGGAGCGCTTGACAAACAACTGCGTGAAAAGATGCAATTTGAGATTACAGACCTGGCCCATAAGCTGGGGATCACAGTGGTCTATGTGACGCATGACCAAACCGAAGCTCTGACGATGTCGGATCGGGTCGCGGTGTTTAATGACGGGGTGATCCAGCAAATCGCCCCGCCCGATGAGCTCTATGAACACCCTGAAAACAGCTTTGTGGCGCAATTTATCGGCGAGAATAACACGCTTGAAGGCGTGATCAAAGAGATCAAAGACGGTGTTGCATTGGTCGAATTGGACAGTGGTGATTTGATCGATTGTAAACCGGTTAATGTCAGCAACCCGGGCGAGCGCACGCGTGTGTCTATTCGTCCTGAGCGGGTCGAATATAACAAAGATCGGTTGCAAAAAGGGGTCCACACGCTTCAAGCTGAGGTTCTTGAGTTTATCTATATGGGCGATATCTTCCGCACGCGTTTGCGCGTGGCTGGCAATGATGAGTTCATTATCAAAACGCGGAACGCGCCAGATCAAGTTCGTCTGGCTCCAGGTACGCAAATTGAGATTGGCTGGATGCCCGAAGATTGCCGCGCTTTGGATGCGTAACCGCCTCCAAGCCGGACAACGATCCCCGACACAGATCGGGATAAACAACTAAGTTTTAACTGGGAGACTATGACGATGAAAAAGACAACTCTACTTTTGGCCGGAACCTCTCTGGCTCTTGGCGCTACCAGCGCGTTTGCTGGTAGCCACACAGGAAGCATTACTGCAGTTTCGTGGGGTGGCGCGTATACAGTTTCGCAAGTCGAAGCTTACCACAAGCCTTGGACAGCAGCGACTGGCAACACGGTTGTGTCTGAGGATTATTCCGGGGGTATAGCTGAGGTTAAAGCGCAAGTGGAAGCTGGTAACGTGACTTGGGACATCATCGACGTCGAAAAATCAGACGCAGTTCGCGGTTGTGACGAAGGTTTGTTCATGGAAATAGACCCAACATCCTTACCAAATGGCTCTGATGGTTCGTCCGCCGTTGAGGACTTTATTCCAGGCTCGTTCACAGATTGTGCTGTCGCAAACATCGTATGGTCTACAATTTTTGCATATGACTCGTCGGTAACGCCTAAAGGCCCAGCTTCAATCGCTGACTTTTTCAATCCAGCGGCTTTTCCTGGCAAGCGGGGTCTCCGCAAGTCACCAAAAGCAAACTTGGAAATGGCTTTGGCTGCCGACGGCGTTGCATCCGCGGACATCTATGACGTTTTGGCAACAGACGAAGGGGTTGATCGAGCATTTGCAAAACTTGACACCATCAAAGACATAGTTGTCTGGTGGGAAGCTGGCGCGCAGCCTCCACAATTGTTGGCTGATGGCGAAGTTGCTATGACGACTGCCTATAACGGACGTATTTTCAACGCAGTAGCTGGTGAGGGCAAATCCTTTGAAATCGTTTGGGACGCACAAGTTCTCGATGTTGACATGTGGGCGATCATCAAAGGCGCACCAAATGCTGAATTGGCAATGGACTTCTTGAAGTTCTCAACTGCGACGGAGCAGTTGGCCGCACAAGCATCTTACATCGCTTACGGCCCAGCTCGGAAATCATCAGCACCCTATGTGACAACGTATCATAGCAATGCTGACCTAGAAATGGGTCCTCAAATGCCAACTGCTGCAGCCAACTTGGCAACAGCTATTCCAAACGACTTTGAGTTTTGGGCAGATAATGCAGATGAGCTTAACGAACGTTTCAATGCTTGGTTAATCAATTAATTTGATCTTGATAGGGCGCCTTTTGGCGCCCTATTCTTTCCATTTATTCAGGACTTTGAACTTATGACGGACTCCTCTGGACCGCTTCTCGCTGTAGATGGTACCCCCCTAAAGCGGAAATTGGCGCAATCGATGTTTCGTAGCCGTGCGCGAGCCTTTGGCCTGGCCCTCCCGCTTTTGGCGTTTATCATTGTGGTTTTTGTCTATCCGATTTTGGATTTTTTGCGTCAATCGGTCTATGATGAGCGGTTTGCGACGCTTATGCCTGCCACGTCTGAGGTCATGGCCGATTGGGACGGTAGCACGGCGCCGACCGAAGAGATGGCGGCCGCCTTGGTGGCCGACTTGGTGGTCGCGAAGAAAGAAAAAACCATCGGCAAAGTGGCCACACGGGTAAATCGTGAGCTGAGCGGTACCCGTAGCCTCTTTACCAAGACAGCGCGCAGTGCCAAGAAAATGAAGCCCCCCTTTATGGAGACTTTGATCAAAAAAGATAAAGACTGGGCTGATATTGAAACTTGGCAGGCTATGAAAACTGCCAGCCGGGTGTATACGCCAGCTTATATTGCGGCGGCTTTGGACAGAAAAATGCTGGCCGATGGATCAATAGTGCGGCAAAGCGAAGAGCGTCGAATCCATGTGCAACTTTTTGCCAAGACCTTGGAAATTTCCTTTTTGGTCACCATATTTTGTTTGATACTCGGTTATCCGATTGCATTTCTCATGGCCTCCTTGCCACTGCGGACGTCAAACCTGCTTTTGATTTTGGTACTTTTGCCGTTTTGGACGTCGCTTCTGGTGCGAACCACGGCTTGGATCGCCATGCTCCAAGCGCAAGGGGTGATGAATGACCTCTTTGTGATCTTTGGTCTGGCGACTGATGAGGACCGGTTCAGTTTGATCTACAACAAAACTGGTACATTGATTGCCATGACACATATCTTGCTGCCCTTCATGATCCTGCCGCTGTTTTCTGTTATGAAAACCATCCCGCCGAGCTATGTGCGAGCGGCTAAATCTATGGGTGCAACAGATTGGACAGCCTTTTGGCGCGTCTATTTTCCGCAATCTGTGCCGGGCATTGGGGCAGGGGCCTTGTTGGTCTTTATTTTGGCCATTGGCTATTACATTACCCCCGCCTTGGTGGGCGGGCAAGATGGTCAGATGGTCTCAAACATCATCGATTTCCACATGCGAAAATCATTGAACTGGAACCTTGCGGCGGCCCTTGGGCTGGTCATGCTGGTGTTCGTGATGTTCCTCTTCTGGGTCTATGACCGCGTGGTGGGCATCGACAATATGAAACTGGGGTAAAACCAATGACAGGTGAATTTCGTTATATTCCACCCAGGCCCCAGATTGGGTTCACTGTGGGAATTTTGGCCGGCTTTGGCGGCTTGGCTGGTGTGATGACAGCCCAGGGCAACACGGGGCTCATGCTGACCTTTATGGCCATTGGTGCGGTGCTCTTTGCTGCGTTTTCCTTCGCCATAACGCGGCTTGGGGATCGTGGACGTTTGGCGGCTTGGCTGGGAGTTACCCTCTTCTTATGTGTGGGGACTGTCTTGGTGGGCTTTGCTTACGGCGTGTTGATGGCCATTGTCGGCTACATTGCCGGCGGCATGACCTGTTGGCTCGCCTCAGGACGTTATCGGTTGAATTTGCCGCCCTATGCGACGGCGCGACAGGTGCTGTGGTTCTATAGCTTTCGCGTGATTTGTGGCATGATCTTTGTGTTTTTGATTATGCCGATTTTCGTATTGATCCCATTGAGCTTTAACCAAGAGCCATATTTCAGCTTCACGCCCGGCATGTTGCGTTTTGATCCGCTGGCTTATTCCATGCGCTGGTATGTCGATATTTTGCAAAATGGCATGGTGGATCCGGTGGCGGTTGTCGGTTGGTGGAGCGATATGTGGTCGAATGCGCAGTGGATTCGTTCCATTCGCAACTCCTTCTTTATCGGCTTTTGGGCAACAATGATCTCAACTGCGCTCGGCACGCTGGCGGCCGTTGGTTTGTCCTCCAGCGACATGCCGTGGCGCCGGCCCATTATGGCCTTGCTGATTTCGCCGATGATTGTGCCTTTGGTGATCACCGCTTCGGGGCTATTCTTCTTTTTTTCGAGTGTCGGCTTGGCCAAAACCTATTTGGGTATCATTCTGGCCCATGCGGCTTTGGGAACACCGTTTGTGATCATAACGGTCACAGCCACCCTGTCGGGCTTTGATCAATCTCTGACCAGGGCGAGTGCGAATATGGGGGCGGGGCCAATCCGCACCTTCTTTAAGGTGCAAATGCCGTTGATCCTGCCTGGGGTCATTTCTGGGGCGCTTTTTGCCTTTATCACAAGCTTTGACGAGGTGGTGGCGGTGTTGCAACTGGCGGATGTGCGCCAACGTACGATCCCGCGGCAGATGTTCAGCGGCATTCGTGAGCAAATTTCGCCAACAATATTGGCAGTTGCGACGATCTTGGTCATCATCTCTATCTTACTTTTGACCACGGTAGAATTGCTGCGCCGCAGGTCGGAGCGTCTGCGTGGTGTCAGCCCGTCCTGATGTAAAATTTATCGCAGCGCGTCGGTTTTCATCAGGACAAGCGACGCAATTTTCCTTTTTTGCGATAAAATTCTGCTAGTCTTGTAGTGAAAAACTGTGGAGGCGCTTGTGGCTGAACTTGAGAAATTGCAGATGCTGATTAATGGCCAATGGTGCGCGGCCTCCGACGAGGCGGCCTTTGACTGCATTGATCCGTCCACCGGCCAGCCCTGGGCCCGTATTCCAGAGGCGACCCATGCCGATGTGAACCGTGCGGTGGAGGCGGCTTCGGCTGCTTTGGAGGGTCCATGGGGGTCTATGACGCCCACCCAGCGCGGCAAGCATTTGGCCCGGCTTGCAGATCTCTTGGCGGCCCATTCCGAAGAGATTGGGCGGATTGAGACCCGCGACACTGGTAAAATGTTTAAGGAAACCGCTTGGCAGGCCACCTATATCGCGGAGTATTTGCACTTTTTTGCCGGTGCGGCCGATAAGATCAGCGGTGACACATTGCCGATTGATAAGCCAGATATGTTTGTGTTTACGAACCGAGAGCCGCTGGGGGTTATCGCGGCGGTCATCCCCTGGAACAGTCAAATGTTCCTGACCGCCACCAAACTTGGTCCGGCGTTGGCGGCCGGCAATACGATGGTGCTGAAGGCTTCCGAACATGCCAGTGCACCACTCTTGGCTTTCGGCAAGCTGATTGAAGAGGCGGGCATTCCGCCGGGCGTGGTCAATATTATTACCGGGCATGGCGCGGTTTGCGGTCGCGAATTGACCCGTCATCCCAAAGTGGCGCGCGTTGCTTTCACTGGCGGTCCGGGGGCTGCGGCGCAGGTGGTCAGGAATTCTGCGGAAAATTTCGCTGAAGTGAGTTTGGAATTGGGTGGTAAATCCCCGATTATTGTCTTTGAGGATGCGAATATCGAGAGTGCCGTGAATGGCGCGATTGCTGGGATATTCGCGGCCAGCGGCCAATCTTGTGTGGCGGGCTCGCGGCTCTATCTGCATGACGACATCGCAGATGAGTTTTTGGCGCGTATGCTGACCATCGCCCGCGGCATTACCATTGGTGATCCGCAGGCCGATGCGACGGAGATGGGCCCTCTATGCACGGTTGGGCAAATTGAACATATCGAGCGGCAAGTGTCCCTCGCCATTCAAGAGGGGGGCAAGCTTCTTTGCGGCGGGCAGCGTCTTGCTGGGCCGGGTTTGTTCTTTGAACCCACGATCATTGAATGCCCGCGCCAAGATATGACCATTGTCGACACGGAGCTCTTTGGCCCGGTGCTGGCCGTCCAGCGGTTTCGCACCGAAGCGGAGGTTGTGGCGCTGGCCAATGACACCAAACATGGGCTGGCTGCGGGGCTGTTCACCCGCGACGGGGCCCGGCAATTGCGTTTGGCCAAGGCATTGAAATCAGGTATGGTTTGGGTCAACACTTACAGAATGATTTCGCCGATTGCTGAATTTGGAGGTGTGAAAACCTCTGGCCATGGGCGGGAGGCTGGGCTGCAAGCCATGTATGATTACACCCGTGCCAAAACCATCTGGGTTAATCTGTCGGATGACCCTATCGCCAACCCTTTTCAACCAAGGTGATTTTATGAGGTTTCATATTGCAATAAATTTAGAGCGTATGGATGCAAAGACTGATATCTGTGCGGTGCGCGATCATGTGCTTGAGATGGTCCAGATGGCTGATCGCGCTGGCTTTGAGATTGCTTGGGCAGCAGAGCACCATGCTCTTGAAATGACCATTGCGCCGAATCCATTTCAAATCATGACCTGGTGGGCGGATCACACCGAAAGCATCCGTTTGGGCTGTGGTGTGGCCAATGCCGCCTATTGGCACCCGATCAATCTGGCGGGTGAAGCTGCAATGGTTGATCTCCTGTCTGATGGCCGCTTGGATTTGGGTCTGGGCTCGGGGGCCTATCAACGCGAATTTGACCGGATGAAGCCTGGATTGGCGCAAAGTGACGGCTGGCGCTATATGCAGGAGATGCTGCCTTTGGTGCGCAAGCTTTGGCAGGGGGATGTGACCCATGATGGAACATATTGGCAATTCCCCGCCGCCACATCCTGTCCCAAGCCTCTGCAAGGAGAGGTGCCGATCTGGGTTGCGGCTCGCTCGCCCATTACCTTTGACTATGCGGTGGCCAATCATTGCAATATTATGTCTTGGCCGTTTTCCATGCCCTTTGCAGAGGCGGAAAAATATAGAGCGCAGCTTGATGAGGCCATTGAGACGACGGGCAATGGCTGGGATGGCACATTTGCGATGATGCGTCACACGGCGGTCTATGAAACTTCACAAGATCGGGCCGCAGCCATGGATGCCATTCGCAACGTTTTGGGCAAATTTGGCAATCTAATGACCCAAACTGGAGCGGTGCACAATGGCTTTGCGGAAGCGGTCTCGGCTGAGGAGTTGGAGGGCAATGTCCGTGTGGACCCCGAAATGCTTGAAGAAAACCTGATGTTTGGATCACCCGAGCAAGTCATTGCAAAGCTGCGCCGCTATGAGGCGCTCGGCGTTGATGCCTTCATTTACTATGCCTCAATGGGATTGGGGATGGCAGAGCAGAAACGCTCACTCCAGAGTTTTATTGATCATGTTATGCCAGAATTTACCTAAAGGATGTCTCCATGAGTATTGAAATCCGCCGCACATTGACATGGACGCAAACCACCTACGAGGAGGGCGGTAAGTCCGTGCCGGTGCCAACCAAATTGGTGAGCGCTATTGCGATCATCAAAAACCCTTGGTTTGGCCGGGGCTGGGTCGAGAACCTCCGCCCAGAAATTCAAGAGCATGGACCTGTGCTGGGCAAGCTCTTGACCAATCTGCTGCTCGAAATCTGTGGAGATAAGATTGAGGGATGCGGCAAGGCCAGTATTGTCGGCATGGGTGGCGAGGTTGAGCATGCTCAAGCGATGACGCATACGCTGCACTTCGGCAATCAGTTCCGCGAGGCGGTCAATGCCAAATCCTATCTCGCCTTTACCAATACCCGTGGCGGCGCGGGCACATCCTTGATGATCCCTTTGATGCATAAGGACGATGGCGGCATGCGAAGCCACTACCAAACGATTCACACCACGGTGCCGGATGCGCCTGGCGAGGATGAAATTTTGATTGCGCTCGGCGCCTCCATTGGCGGCCATCCCTTGCACCGGATTGGCAACCGCTATGATGACCTGAGGGATATGGGCCGCGACCTGGACAATCCCGCCGGTGTTTAAAGCCGCCGATGGCACGGCCTACCGGCTTGACGGGCCCGAGGATGGGCCGCCTTTGGTGTTGATCCATGGGTTGGGGCTGAGTTCATCGCTGTGGCAGGCCCATTTGCCAGCCCTCTGTGCTCGGTATCGTGTCCTCAATTATGACCTTTATGGACATGGGCAAAGCCGCCCGGCAGAACGTCCGCTTAGCCTGTCGGTCTTTGCCGATCAAATCGCGCGCCTTCTGGAGGACACCGCATTGGGCCCTGCGCATTTGATTGGCTTTTCAATCGGCGGGATGATCAATCGGCGCGTCGCGATGGATCATCCACATTTGGTGCGGTCTTTGGCTATTTTGAATTCTCCGCATGATCGCGGCGCGCAGATGCAGCGGGAGGTTGAGACGCGGGCGCGCAAGGCGCTGGATCAGGGCGCTGAGGCGACGCTAAAGGCCGCGTTGGAGCGATGGTTCACACCAGAATTTCTGGCCTCGAATACTGATATCCCACGCCAGGTTGCAGCTTGGCGCATGCAGGCAGATCGCGCGAGCTACGGCCAGTCGGCTTGGGTCTTGGCTCATGGCGTCAGGGAGTTAATTCGTCCTGTCCCAGCCTTGAAAGTGCCCAGTTTGGTGATGACCTGTGCCGAAGATGTGGGCTCAATACCGCAGATGAGTAGGGATATTGCCGCTGAAATTGCGGGAGCAGAGTGCCGCATCATACCGCGGTTCAAACATTTGGGGCTGTTAGAATCGCCGGAGGCCTTTACCCAACCCCTTTTGGACTTTTTGCAGTCTGTTTAACGGGAGTGCAGGAGCTTCAACTGGTGGCTCGAGAAGCAAAGAGCTGACCGGGCCCCTGTAAGGCCTGTGGATCGCCCGACAGCTGCGCCAAATGCCAGGCGAGAACAAGATTGCTGGACAAAACCGGCAGGCCAAATTCGGCTTCCATCGGCGCAATCAAATCCATGGTGCGCAGGTTGGTGCAGCTGAGGAAAATGCCGTCAAGCCCGCCGTTTGTGAGCAGGTGACGGGCCGCGCTTTGAATAGATGCGCCAGAAATACGGACGACCTTTGATTCTTCGGCTTCGCCAAAGGTGCCGAAAACCGGGGTTTCAATGCCGCTGTCTTGCAAAACCTCTCGCAGATTGGCGCTGACCTGTTCCAAATATGGGGACAAAAACGCAATACGCTTGAGCTTGAGATGGCGGCAAGCAGCCAGCAATGCGGAGACGGGTTGGCTGACCGCCTGGGTTTTTGTGCCAGCTTTCACAAGCCGTTCAACCTCCTGCACGCCAATTTGAGCCGTGCCGGAGGTACAGCCGTAGCCGACAGCGTTCAAGCGCAGGGTCTGGGGAAAGAGTGCGGCTGAGGCCTCAATATGGGCTGCCATAAATTGTAAGGTCTGAGCCGTGACTTCTTGCCCGCTCGGCACGCGGCTAAAGAAGAGATCTGCGGTTCCGCGCATCTGCATCATGTCTCGCTCGATGGTTTCATCTGATTGCAAAACCACAAGCCCAATTCTCGTCGGTTCAATTAAAACAGTATCATATGGAAGCAAGCTCATGTTAAAACTCCAGCATCTCGGCGCCATAGGGCTGGCTCAGCCACTCTGCGCCATTCTCGCGAATGACGATGTTTTCCTCATGAACCAAAGCGCGCCCTGGTGCCAGTTCGATACCCGGCTCCAAGGTCAGGACCATGCCCGAGACCAGCGGCGTGTGATCCGTTGGGATCAAGCTGGGCCATTCTGTGAGGTTCATGCCAAGCCCGTGGCCATAGCGGCCAGCTTCGGACCCGCCGGCACCGCCGGTGACAATCTTGTCCATAACGTGAAAAAGCTCTGCGGCGGTGCTGCCCGGTCGTGCGACCTCAAAAGCGGCATATGTGGCCTCAATCAAACGGCTGTGACCTTCGGCAACATCTGCTGATGGGCGGCCCACGGAAAAGTTGCGATCAAAATCGCAAAAATACCCGTCATGTACCAAACCTGTGTCCAGCATCAATATATCCCCCGCCGCAAGCGGACGGTCGTCGGCGGGAGAAATTACATCTCCATAGCCGCCAGGTGCCGCAGCGCCCGCGAGATAGGGCACCCAATCGGCGCCTTCATCAAGGCACAGGCGCTGAAAATCACGAAACACCTGCGCCAAAGGCTGGCCCATGCTGGCAATCTCGGGCACGCGCGCAAAGGCGCGGGTGGCAATCTGACATGCGGTCTTGATCTTCTCAATCTCAGCTTCAGATTTCACCAAACGCAGGCTGCGCAGAATGTCAAAATCCGCTCCAATGGGCTGGGGCAGGGCGGCATTGAGCCGAGCAAAATCGTTCAACGGCATGCGCAGATGGGACTGCAACCCGCTGGGCGTGCCAATGCTTGCGCCTAAAGCGCGCAGGGTCTCAGCCAAAAGGCTTATGCCATCATCTTCCAGATCGGGTGCGCGCCAGCAGCGGATATCTGTGATCCAGCTGCGGGCCATAAGCGCCGCCCCGATCGAGGGGATGACAGCAATCGGATCGCCTGAGCGGGGCAAGACCAAGAACCAAGGCCGGCAGGGGCTTTCCCAGAACCTTGTGAGGTAGCCTGTGAAATAGCGAATATCTGGCTCTGTGGTCAATAAAATGGCATCGAGCCCGGCCGCATCCATGCGACTTTGCGCCCGTGTCAGCCGCGCTTTAAACTCCGCGATTTCGAAACCTTGAGGCATTATTCTGGGCCTTCTGAAAGTATCACGAGCACATGGGAGTGCGCGTCAAGCTTGAGCGCTGCACGATGGGCGCTTGAGGCCAACAGACCGGCAAGACCCGCGGCCCCGGACGGGGTGCTCTCCATCTGATGGGCTGCGGCAAAATTCGCGCCGGCCTGGCCTTCCTCTTCGCTAATGAGCGCAAAGACATCGGCATCTTTGGCCAGTCCTTTAAGGGCAATCAAAGAGGCTTCGAGACAATCCAATCGCCCCATGGCGCTTCCTGGACCCTGGGCGGCAACAAAATCACCGGCCTGGATGCAGCTGTGCAAAGCGGGCGCATGGAGCGGCTCAACCACCACAATCTGCGGTGTATCCCCCCAAATTTTGCGGGCCATTGCCGCGGCAGCTCCGGCCAATCCGCCAACACCGGCTTGCAAGAAGATATGGCTTGGAGCAGAAATTTGTCGCTCTGCTTCGGCAATGAAGACAGTATAGCCCTCCATCAAGCGGTGGCTTAGATCGCTGTAGCCTGGCCAAGAGCTGTCCGATAGCAATATCCATCCGTTGGTCTCGGCGGCAGCTTGCGCCGCGCTCATGCTCTGCTCATAGGTGGCGCCAGCGCGCTCAACAGTTGCGCCCTGAGCGATCAATCGCTGCGCAAAGGCTTCTGGCACGCTCTGGCTTAGAAAGATGACTGAGGCGGCACCAAAGGCCTTGGCACCTGCTGCCACGCTGAGCCCGTGATTTCCGGCGCTGGCGGTGACATAGGTTTTTGTGCTCTGCTCTTCGCCTTTGATGATTGCGCTATGGGCGATGACATAGGCCGCGCCAAGGGCTTTGAAGCTGCCGAGCCCCATGCGGCCGCGCTCATCCTTCAGGCTGAGCCGCGCGATCTTGAGATCTTTGGCAAGACCGGGCGCTTTCAACATTTCAGTTTCAGCGGCATCGGGACAACGGGCCAGCAGAGCTTGCACAGCAGCAGCATCGGTTGAGGGGGCGGGAATGTCGCGCAGAATGTCGACGGTCAAGCCGGCGTGGCGGTGGGGGTTTTGCAATATATCCATTGCATAAATGGAGCGCATCGCGCCCATAAGAGCAAGCCCATATGCGACCTGTCACAGCGCGGAATTGTCAATTTCATCGCGCGCCTCTAACATGGGCGCAACCAGATAGAGAGATTGCATGAAACTTCAACATCCTTTGCACCCAGAGCCCAAAGATGCGCAGGCCCGGCGGGCGCGTCCGGTGGTTGTATGCTATCCGACCGAAACCTTGCCGCAGGTGACATTGGCGGCTTCAGCCGCAAGGCGGGAGGGCGCAGAGTTGCGACAGCGGCTCTCTGTGCCGCCTCGGTCGGCTGCCTGTATTGATGTGCCAGCGGGGCATTTCGCGCGGATTGTGTCGGTGGAGGGGCCGCAGGTGGGGGATCTGAACATTTGGAACAGCCATAACCTTGCGGAGCATTTCTACAGCGGCAAAACACGCGCTCTGCATGGCACCCATGTCAGCACGGGAGACAGCCTTTGGTCGAGCTTCCCTTTCATGCGGCCCTTGGCGCATATCATCTGTGACACGCTGGACTGGTATGGCTATGACGCCGATGGCGGTTCGGTGCATGATGTGATTGGCACGCGCTGTGACCCCTATACGGGCCGGCTGCTCAGTGGCACAGATTACCACTATTGTTGCCATTCCAACCTAACGCGCGCCGTTGCTGATCACTTTGATTTGCCGCCCGAGGAAGCCGAGCGGCATGTGCATGATGTGCTTAATGTCTTCATGCTGACGGGGTTTACCCGCGACACGCATCAATATTTCATGAAGGCCAGCCCCGTACGTCCGGGCGATTTTCTTGAGCTGGAGGCGCAGATTGATATCACGCTGGGGCTCTCTGTCTGCCCGGGCGGTGATTGCGGCGCAGAGCATTCCAGTGACACGGCGCAATGCCATCCGCTGGTGATCGAGATCTATGCGCCGAAAACGCTGGCCGGCTTCATCCCCGCGCCGCCCAACCCTTATGGCCGCTGAGCGCTCTGGGGCGGGGCTAGGTCAGGCAAGACAGCTCGGTTAACGCGTGAGCTGATTAGATTTTGCTCGCTTGAGCTGCCTTAGCTCGGCTCATCGGAGGGCTGACTGGCGCACGCGGCGGGCGCATCAAAAGCGATGCGAAATCCCATATGGCTGGTGGTGCTTTCTGGCGAATTGCCCGTGCGCGCGGCGATGCGGTAGCGCGTGTAATAGGAGGCATGGCACAGAAAGCTGCCGCCTTTGATGACGCGATAGCCCCGCATGGCCGCCGCATGGGCCTTGCCGGCTTTGGAGAGGGATTTGAGGCGCAACAGATCGGCGGTCCAATCCCAAACATTGCCGGCCATGCCATAAAGCCCGTAGCCATTGGGAGCAAAGGAGCGGGCGGGGCTGGTGAAAGCATAGCCATCGGCGGCGGTGTTCTGGGTGGGAAAGTCGCCTTGCCAGATATTGCAGGGCAGATGCTCGCGATCATCAGGCGGCGCATCGCCCCAAGGATAGGTCACATCTCCCAAACCGCCACGGGCGGCATGCTCCCATTCTGCTTCCCTCGGAAGACGTCCCCCCACCCAGGCGCAATAGGCCTGCGCATCCGTCCAAGATAAATGCACCGCAGGGTGATCGGGCAGGCTTTCGGCGCCTAAAGGGCCTGCGGGACGCCGCCAATTTGCGCCATCGACCCGCCGCCACCATTGCGCGCCAGCCGCGCCTTGCAGCGTGGTCTGGGTCGTGGGAAGCTGAAGGTGAAAGACGAAGGACCAGCCGAAACCTTCAGCCTCTGTGACATAGCCGGTCTGTTCTGCGAAGTCGGCGAATTCGGCATTGCTCACCGGGGTTTGCCCCAACAGAAAGGGCTTCAGCTTGACCCGCCGCTGCGGGGCTTCGCCGTCCAGCTTGATGACCGGTCGGTTGGTCCCCATGAAAGCTGTCCCGCCTGGAATGGGGCAAAGAGCCCCGCGATGGGCTCCACCGCTCAAAGATTGCGGGGCGCGTTGAGAGGGGGCCCCCTTGGGACCGGGTGGCGCGCAGCAGTTGGGAGAGGTTCGGTCCACCGCCATTGCTGCGTTATATCTCTTTTTTGTCTTGTACGATATTCATGCTGGCTGTGCCTGAAAATCCAATCTCCACTGATGCGAAGGGTCCGCCTTGGCACATTTGCCCGGGGTCCTGAGGGTCTGCGGGATCGGCGGCGGCCAGGACTTCAGTGGCAAATTGTTCTGCATTGTCCTTTGGGCGATAGCCTAGGAAGCTCGCTTTTTCATTGTCGACTGTGACCCGGTCATTGTTGGACACACCGTAGATCACTGAAAAGCCCGTGATCGGAGTGGTGATGGCCTGCTGAACCAAATGGATCAGATCATCATAGGACAGCCAGGAGCCGAGTGCGCGCGGGTTGTTGACCTGTGCGGCGGAAAGGATTCGCAGGTGCACACTCTCAAGGCCCTTCTTGTCCCAATAAAGACTGCCAAGATCCTCTGCGAAACATTTTGCCAAACCATAGTAAGTGTCCGGGCGGTGCGGCACCTCGGTATCGATCCTATGGGTTTTAGGATACATACCCACCGCATGAATGGAGCTGGCATAGACCACGCGGCGCAGTCCCTTACGCGCGGCCGCTTCCCATACATTGTAAGCGCCAATGATATTGGAATGTAAAATCTTATCCCAGGCGGCCTCATCGCCAATAGCGCCAAAATGGATCACCATCTCAGCACCATCAAGCACCGCCTCCATAGCTTCGAGATCTCCCAGGTCGGCTTTTACATAGGTCTCACCGGGATAGAGCTTGCCGATGTCCTCTATCCAATCGGTGGCGACCAGGCTGTCGCACATCTGGCTCAGCGGTTCGCGTAGATATGAGCCCAGCCGCCCCGCGGCACCGGTTAATACGAGTTTTTTCATCAGATTACTGCCTTTTCGACAAGGGGGTTGCCCTCTGCGATACGTTTGTATGCAAAGGGAGAAAGATCAATGCTGCGATAGGCACCATAGGTGATAAATTCTGCCAATCCCCGCCCGATTGCCATGGATTGTTGCAAGCCGTGGCCAGAGAACCCATTTGCAAAGAGGAAATTCTCGACCTCATGGTGTGGGCCGATGATCGCATTTTGATCGAAGGTGTTATAGTCATAATGTCCCGCCCAGCTGTTGATCAGCTTGATGGCTTCGAACTTTGGCACGCGGGCGGCGAGAATGGGCCAGACTTTCTCTTGCCAGATGCTGTGATCTTGCTTGAAATCATCATAGGCAACCGGCGCATCATCATCGGGCGGGCAGCCCGCGAGATAATAGCGCCCCTCCGAACGCATATGCACACCAGAGGGGTCAATGGTGAGGGGGAGGTCGCGTTCTAATGGCTGCTCGGCATCGAAGATGAAGCTGTAGCGTTTGCGCGGCTCTACAGGTAAATCGATCCCGGCCATGCGTGCCGTATGCGCGCCGCGCGGGCCGGTGCAATTGACCAATAGCCCGCAGCTGAGGGTTTCGCCCGACGCGAGCGTGACGCTGTGGATACGGTTTGCCTGCCGGTTGATCGTGACAACTTCATTTTGCACATATTCAGCGCCTTTTTCTTGGGCCACGCGCTTGCACCAATCAAAAATCGTGCCGCCGTCAAAATAGCCTTCATTGGCTGTGTTGTGATTGCCAGCGGTAATATCATCCACATTATAAAACGGATATTCGGCCTGTATTTCAGCAGCAGTCATATGCCGTGTACCGGCACCCAACTGCGCCTGCACCACTTGGCTTTGACGCAGGTTTTCGGCATCCGCGGCGGTATTGGCCAGATACATGTAGCCAAAAGATTGGATAGGGATGTCTGGAACCCGTGGGTCGTGGTCAAAATAGCTCTGAAAATTATTGATAAACTCTGCACCAAATTGACTGATTTGGATATTGGTAGTATTCGAAAACTGTTGGCGGATGCAGGAATTGGTGTGGCTTGTGGCGGCGAATTCAAAACTGAGATCTCGTTCCACTAGGAGAATCGAGCCGTCAAACGCCGGATCGCGGCTGAGCCACCAGGCGATGGAGCTGCCATACATGGCGCCGCCAATGAGGATTATGTCATAGCTTTGCGCCCTGGGCGATTGCAGCTGTTGTACCATTCAGAACGCCTCCCAGTTTTCTGCCCGCGCCAAAATATCTGCGATCTGTTGTGGTGCCAGGCCATAAATTTTCTCGGCCGCCTCGGCGGTGATATACCCACCGGCCAGATCCTTGAGGATTTCTGCGGTGGGGCGTTCTGAGGCTGGCCCATAGCCCCCGCCACCGGGGAAAGCCATCATGACTTTTTTGCCATGAGGCACAAATTGCTTGCCTTTTCCCTGCATGGCCGTGCCATCGTCCAGCGCGATCGTCGTGGCCCCGCCGCTTGATCCACCTTGCCGGCCATTGGCGGGGTGGCTCACGCGATCGAACATAGCTTGGATATCAAATTCATAGCCGTCTTGCGCGCCGACCTCCATATATTGGCCCAAACCGCCGCGATGCCGGCCCGCGCCGCCGCTGTCGGGGCGCAGCTCTTTGCGCCAGATCAAAACTGGGCCGACCTGTTCGGTGGCTTCGACGGGCATGGTCATGACACCGCTGGGAAATGCGGTGGCGTTCATCCCATCCAAACTGGGCCGTGCACCCGATCCACCGGAGTTGAAGGTCAAGACTTCCGCGCGCTGGGCATGCGGTGGGGCGGGCGCATCGCTGCGGGGGCGCAGGGAGACTTGGAAATTGCACAAACACCCCGCGCCCTCGGCAGGCACGAGCCCGGGCAGCAATTGGTCCAAAGCGGCATAGACCGCATCGGGGACCATATGGCCAATGATATGGCGCAGCGCCACCGGGGCGGGATGTAGGGCATTCACGATGGTGTTTTCCGGAGCCGTGATTTCAAAAGGCGCTAGGCTGGCCGCATTATTGGGGATCTCCGGTGCAATGGCGCATTTTAGGGCGTAGCAGGCATAGGCTTTGGTATAGACCAGAGGGCAGTTGATGCCCTTCTTGTCCAGGCCAGAGGTGCCGGCAAAATCGCATAGAATCCGGTCCTGTTCGATGGTGAGCTGCACCTTGAGATCGACCGGGTGCGAATAGCCATCACTGCGCATTTCCCCTTGAGCCACTCCGGGCGTCAGCGCGTTGATACGCTCAAGTGTCGCGCGGCGGGAGTTGGAGAGGATAAACTGTGAAATACCAGCCAGATCCACCAGCTCAAATTCTTCCATCATTTCAACCAAGCGCCGATGCCCAATGTCGTTGCAGCTGGCCAGCGCATAGATATCTCCCACCAGCTGATCGGGCTCGCGCACATTGCCGCGGATGATCCGCATCAAAGTCTGATCCACCACGCCCCGATCGGCCAACTTCATTATGGGTATGTAGAGACCTTCCTCATAGACACTATTGGCATCCGCCCCAAAGCCCCGACCACCGATATCAACAATATGCGCGGTGCAGGCAAAGAATCCAACAAAGGTTTCATTGTAGTAACTGGGCGTTACAATGGTTATATCATGTAAATGCCCCGTGCCTTCCCAGGGGTCATTTGTGATGTAAATATCGCCAGGCGCGAAATTTTCGCGGCCAATTCGGCGCATGAAATGGGCCACCGCATCGGCCATGGCATTGACATGCCCCGGGGTGCCGGTGACCGCTTGGGCCAGCATCCGACCCTGCGCATCATAGACCCCGGCGGACAGATCGCCGGCCTCGCGCACTGAGGTTGAGAAGGCCGTCCGCACCAGGGCTTGCGCCTGCTCTTCGACCACAGAGATCAGCCGGTTCCACATGACTTGATACTGCACCTCTGAGGTGGATCGGGATGTCGTGGCAGAGATCATTGGGCCGCTCCTTTGTCAGTCGAACGCGCGGTCAGTTCAATACATCCATCACTCAGCGCCCGAGCGCAGCGGGATGTGGGCACGATGATGGTGGTTTCCTCTTCCTCTATCACCGCAGGCCCGTCCAGCTCTGCGCCTATGGCCATCTGCGCGCGGCGCCATTGTGCCGCCCGTGTCATTTGCCCGGATGCCGGGTCAAACAGGCTGCGAGACTGGGCCTCTTTCAAGCGCTGCGTAGCGGGCTGAGGCGGCAGGGGCTGTGCAGCTGCGGCGCTGGTTGCGGCATTGACCGACCAAACGGTGATCTCAATGTCCATACCTGCGACGCTGCGGCCAAACAGGGTTTGATATTCGCGCTCAAATAGGGCCTCAAACCGTGCCGCATCGGGAGATTGCGCCAGGGCAGCATCAAAGGGCACAGGGATTTCCCATCCCTGGCCTGAATAGCGCATATAGACTTTATATTGCGCTTCAATTTCGGCTTGTGCATCGCAGCTGGAGACAAAAGCGGTGGCTTCCTGTGTCAGATCCCTCAGCAAACCGGTGGCCAGGTCAGATCTAAAATCCGTCAGACGCATGAATTGGCTGCGGGTGGCTTCAAAGCTGAAGGGCGCGCGCAGAAAGCCAATAGCAGATCCAACCCCAGCGCCAGTGGGCACCAGAAGGCGGGAAATCCCCAATTTTTCGCATAAACGCCCGGCGTGCAACGGCGCTGCGCCACCAAAGGCAATCATCGTGTAATCGTTGAGGTTTTCGCCGTTTTCTACCGCATGGACCCGCGCGGCATTGGCCATATTTTCATCCACGACCTCACAGAGGCCGAAGGCTGCGGTTTGGGACTCCATATCGAGCGTATCGCCCACATGTGTTGCAAGCGCAGCAGAGCTCGCCTCAGCATTCAGCGTAATGCGCCCGCCGGCAAAATTATTGGGATCCAGCCGCCCAAGAACCAAATCGGCATCGGTCACCGCCGGCCGTGTGCCACCACGGCCATAGCAAGCCGGACCAGGCTCGGAACCGGCACTTTCTGGTCCAACCCTGATTTGCCGCAGGCTGTCGACATGGGCCAATGAGCCGCCACCGGCACCGATCTCGACCATATCAATCACGGGAATTGATATGGGCATGCCTGACCCTTTTTTGAACCGATAGCTGCGCGCCACCTCGAAGACACGGGCGGTCTTTGGTGTTTGGTCTTTGATGAGGCAAATTTTCGCTGTGGTGCCGCCCATATCGAAAGAGAGCACCTTATCAAGCCGATGACGCGCGGCGATATGGGCCGCAAAAACCGCCCCTCCGGCCGGGCCTGATTCCACCAAGCGAACGGGAAACTCAGCGGCATTTTCGAGGCTGATTATTCCGCCACCGGAGTGCATCAAAAAGATTGGGCATACAGCCCCTTCGCCATTCAAACGCCCTTTGAGACGGTCCAAATAGGTTTTCATCAAAGGTTTGATATAGGCATTGGCGATGGTGGTGTTGAAGCGCTCATATTCGCGCATCTGCGGGCTGACTTCGCAAGATAGCGACAGCATCGCGCCGGGCATGTGCTCGCCAACCACGTCCGCCACGAGGCGCTCATGGGCGTCATTGACGTAGGAATGCAGAAAGCCCACGGCGATGCTTTCAAAACCGGCCTGCTTAATTTCATTGACCAGGGTTTCAATCTCAGCGCGGTTGATCGGCTTGAGCACTTGCCCATCTGCCTGCATCCGCTCGTTGAGTGTATAGCGAAAATTGCGGGGCAGGAGCGGGGGAGGCAGGGTGAGGTTGAGGTCATATTGTTCAAAGCGGCTTTCGGTGCGCATCTCAATCACATCGCGGAACCCATCGGTGGTGATTAAAGCGGTTTTGGCACCGCGGCGCTCGATCAAAGCATTTGTGGCCAGAGTGGTGCCATGAATGATCTGGGTGATCTGCGCGGGATCTATCTGGGCTTGTGCGCAAACGCGCGCCATGCCCTCGACAATGGCTTCCTCTGGGGCGCTATAGGTGGTCAAGACTTTGGTGGAAAACAGGTCTTCGCCGCGCTCTAAAACGACATCTGTAAATGTACCACCAATATCCACGCCCAGGCGCACAGATTGCTTTTGCATGTCATCCTCCAACTTGCTTTCAGGTTAACAGAATATGGCATCAGGGGAAGGGATTTAGCTCACTTTTTGTCACAAAGCGGCAAGGGACTCGCGCAGTTTTTGACCGGGCTTTGACTGCGCAATTTTATGTGATTTTCTTGAAGCGGGGAGGGCGGATTTAATGTCTTGGTCATACTGATGACGCAAGGTCACATTGCAGCTGCAATTCGAGGGATTGCCAGACGGGCCCTGCCTGCACTAAAGCGCGTTTTAGCGTCATATTAGGAGCTCAAAATGTTTCAGGTTCATGCCACTGCGCGGTTGCGTCCGTCGCCTTTCTTCAACTCGGTGGTTGCCGAGGGCTGTACAAATGCCTCGATCTACAACCGGATGATTTTGCCGGCCAGTTTTGGCGATAAGGATAAGGAATATTGGGACCTGTTGAATGGGGTCGTCATGTGGGACGTGGGTGCGGAGCGGCAGGTGCAGCTCGAAGGACCCGATGCCGCCAAATTGGCGCAGATCCTCAGCCCGCGCGATTTGTCAAAATGTAAGATTGGGCAAGGCAAATATGTGCCGCTTTGCAATCACGAAGGTATTTTGATCAATGATCCGATTTTGCTCAAACTGCGCGAAGATCTGTTTTGGTTTTCCATTGCTGATAGCGATATTTGGTTTTGGGCCCGTGCGATTGCTGCTGAACGTGGCTTGGATGTGAAAATTTCTGAGCCGGATGTTTCGCCCTTGGCGGTGCAAGGTCCAAAAGCCGGAGAGGTTGTGTCGTCAATCTTTGGCGACTGGGTAAATGATTTGAAATATTTCTGGTTCTCCGAAACTGAAATCAACGGAATTCCCGTGGCTGTGCAACGCTCGGGCTGGTCAAAACAAGGCGGGTTTGAGATTTACCTGCGCGATGGAACACGCGGCGATGAGCTGTGGAAGATCGTCAAAGAAGCCGGCGCTCCTTTTGACATCGGCAATGGTGGCCCAACCTCACCGGAGCGGACCGAAAGCGGTCTGGTGAGCTGCGGCTCTGATAGCGATGGCACCACCAATCCTTATGAGGTGCGCTTGGGCAACTATATTGACCTGGATGTGCCGGATGACGTGATTGGCATTCAAGCGCTGCGCCGGATTCATGCGCAAGGGCCTAAGCGTCATCAACTTGGCTTGGTCTTAGAGGGCGAAACGCCTGATCCTCTGGGTTTTTCTTGGGAAGATATCACCGTTGATGGGCAGAAAGTTGGTGATATGACCAATTGTGTTTGGTCTCCGCGTATGGAAAAAAATATCGGCTACGCGCTGATCTCACGCAGCTGCATGGTCGGCGACAAAGTAACCCTGTCTCGCTCCGGCGGCCGGATGGTCGAGGCAAGGCTGGTGGAGATGCCATTTTTATGAGGCTTTCATAGTCCCCTGCATAACCCGGCTTGCGCGCCATAACACTTTGCCCGGTGGCATGGCTGTGTTGCAATGGCGTTATGCAGAGGGCTTTGACAGATTGCGTCCAAACAGGTTGCGCGCCTGAAGAATGGCTCCATCAACTTGAAGGCGTCCCTAAAATCCGATAGGTTTGAGATGTTAAAAGGTATCGGAGTTTGGGCTGTTGGTAAGAGCTCTCATAAATTCAACCCTATCGGTGATGCTACTGGCTGTGTGCTTAATGTTGTCATGGCGTGCATTGTCGGAGACAAATTTCTTTTTTTCCCAAATCTATGAATACAACGGAATAGAGGAGCAAATTGCCAAATACGGCCCTCAAAATAGGAACCGAAATGGTTTTGAGACGACAACCAAGTCGGAGCGGGCGAAAATATTTGGGGAAATTGTTCGATCCGTTAATAATGGCGGTCAGGGTCTAGAAGACATTGTTTATCGGGACGCCAGTGGCGAAATCATTGATACGTTTCTGACGCAGCCAGAAATTGACCATCTAAATGATGTGGCGCGTTTAATCGCTCATCTCAGCGGAATATTGTCATATCTTGCGGCCATTCTAGGTGTTTTGGTGATGGTTTTCTGGACAGGACAAGCTTGGAAAAACATGGATATATGGAGACCTTACACTGTCGCAAAATCATTTTTGAGCATGCTGGCACTTTTGCTAGTTTGTTGCGGTATTGTCTTGGCGGTCGGTCCTCAAAGAGTTTTTTATGCGCTTCATGAATGGATTTTTGCGGGCATGGCGCCTTGGCATTTTTACTTTCAGGAGTCATTGATGACGACGATGCTGACCGAGCCATTATTTGGGAGCATATCAATCTTGTTGATGGTCAGCGCTTTTGCAATCTGGGTTTTATTCTCCGCGCTGATCAATAAAATTTTAGGTTAGCGGCTGTTTAGGCAGGGGTCTGAGACCTGCGGAATGAAGGCCCAGACCAGAATATCCTTGAGATGACAGAGCAGGCCTAATAGCTAAACTTATCAAATATCTTTATATTTATCCCAATAATCGATCAACCACTTCGGTCTGTGCAGCCCGCAGCGTGGGAACCTCGCCCAACGGCTTGATTTCTCGACAATGAAGTTGGGGCGCGGAAAGCCATGGAAAGCGACCATTAAGGTCTCAGGGGCGGGCTTCAAGGGCGGCACAAATATGTCCATAACATACTGACGCCGCAGGTGATATTTGAAACTCTGTATCCACTCCAGTGGATAGTAATCTTTCTCACGCGCATGAGCGGCAACAAATCCTTGCTCAACAACGTTATTCCTATAGGCCAATTCCGGATCTTTGCGAAAGGCATCAAAGATGTTTGTGTGAAAAGAGGGCCGATAGGTAAACATGCCCGTGGCCCCCATGGGCTCAAAGCTCGGATCAAACTGCCGCCAGCGTGGGCCGCAACTCAGCATGCGGAGCGATTGGCCAGGATCCTCAAAGAATGGATCAATATTGCCAGTCAAGACAGTATCAATATCTAAGAACACCACGATGTCGAGCGTCTCGGCAATCTCAGGATGAAACAAACACAGTTTGGGCCAAGCGCCCTCTGTTTTGGGAAAGGCATCGAGCCCGCTCATGGGAATCTGCATGCTGATGATATTTTCATCCAAACCCTTCGGATCATCGGTCATACAGATGAACTAAAAGTCCAAAGAGCTCATATCTTTAGCGGCCCTGAACAATATGTTCACATGTTCAGAAGAAAATTCTGAGCCCCACTTAATTGTGAGAATTGAATATTTCATATCAGTCCTCCCATGCCACCCAACTATCTATTTAAATTTTAATGTACAGAGACGCAAACTCAATAATTTGTGAATTGTGACGGTTGCCGGCGATATGCCCGTTGACCACGGGTTGAAACACCGATCGCCGGTTTGAAGATTTTGGAAAATGGTGGACCCTAGCGGGATCGAACCGCTGACCTCCTGCATGCCATGCAGGCGCTCTCCCAGCTGAGCTAAGGGCCCTCTAATGTCATGCTATCTAGGCAAGGCTCGGCGCGGGATCAAGAGGAAATCAGCACGCCAAGCAAAGAAATTTAGCTGTCGTCGTCGTCTGTGGCGACATCTGCGATCTCATCCAGTGAAACCGTATCGTCGTCGTCGTCATCAAGCACATCATCGCCCAAATCTACATCGACGTCATCATCGTCCAACACCACTTCATCGGTGTCAGTATCGGCTTCATTCATCTTTGTTGTTTGCACATCTTCCGCATCGGCCACCATCGTGCGGCCTTTATTTGCATCAAGCGTAACAGTTTCGCCCGTATAGGGGCTGATGATCGGATCTTTATTCAAGTCGTAAAAACGCTTGCCTGTGGTGGGGCAAATACGTTTGGTGCCCCATTCTTCGTTCGGCATGGGTTTTCCCCTCTCGCAATCGGTGACAATCTGTGCCGAGTGCCATACACAAGAGGCAGTGTCAAAGGTGAAATCTATTAATTCTTGGATGTCTGGGATGAATCTGCACTCAAATACCGCTGATCGGCAGCTCATACTGCCCGGGCGGCCTGAAATTACGGTGCAGCTGCGCCCCTCGCGCCGGGCAAGCCGGCTGTCTCTGCGGATCTCGCGTCTCAAAGGGCAGGTGACGCTGAGCCTGCCATTGTCTTGCCCGATGGCGCAGGCAAAAAGTTTTATTTTGGAAAAAGAATCTTGGATCCGGGCGCATTTGGCCGATTTGCCGCAAGTGGCTCATGCTGGTTTGGACCGTCAAGTGCCCTTTGCGGGTCGACAGTTGACCATTCGCCCCGGCGCGGGGCGGCAGGTTGTGCTGCAAGGGGCGCATCTGTTGGTGCCGGGTCACGAATCTTTGGTTCCTGCGCGCGTGAAAGCCTTTTTGAAGCTGCAAGCGCGTTTCGCGTTGCACGAGGCCGTCGATCACTATTCCGAACGTCTCGGGCGGCCCTATGGACGCCTGACGCTGCGGGACACCACCTCAAGATGGGGGTCATGTTCAACACAGGGAAATTTGAACTTCTCCTGGCGCTTGATCATGGCACCAACTGAGGTGCTGCGCTATGTGGCGGCGCATGAGGTGGCGCATTTGGAACAGATGAATCACTCGGCTGCATTTTGGGCGCTTGTTGAGCGCCTCTTTCCGGGCCATCAAGAGCAGCGTGACTGGCTCAAGCGCTATGGCGAAGATCTGCACCGTTATCACTTCTAGCCGCGACCGAAGGCGCGCCGCGCGGCGGCTCTAGGCCGCTGGCATTTGACAGAGATGGTCAATTGTGATCACAAATACAAATGGCAGAGAAATTACAAGACAGCTATTTGGCCGCTCATGACCAGCTTTACCGCAGTTTGCGCATGCGGATCATGTACGGCGAAGTGAGCCCGGGGCAGGCGATGACCCTGCGCGGTGTGGCCGAGGAATTTTCGGTCTCAGTGACCCCGGTGCGCGAGGCGTTGAAGCGGCTGGCGGCAGAGGGGGCTTTGAGTATTTCGGTGAGTGGACGGTTCCAAACCCCGGCTCTGACCAATGATCGGATCGAGGAGCTTGCGGCCCTGCGGGCGTTGATCGAGGTGGAACTGGCCACGCGGGCCCTGCCGCGCGCGCACATGGCGCTGGTAGAGCGGTTGCAAACCATAAATAACGCCATTTCTGTTGCTGTGGCGAAGGCGGATGCTGTGACTTACATTCGCACCAATCTCGAGTTTCACCGCACGCTTTACTTGCGGGCGCAGGCGCCAGCGATGCTGGCAACGGTCGAGACGGTATGGCTGCAAATGGGCCCGACGATGCGGGCCCTATATGGCCGGTTGCAGCGCAAGGATCCACCCATGCATCACCGCCTCATTCTTGCGGCCTTAAAAGCTGGCGATGAACCGGGCTTGCGGGTGGCCGTGCGTGCGGATGTCACCCAGGGGCTGCGCATGTTGGCGCGCTAAGACCTGCACCCATGGCGCAGGCCTAAAAACTAAGTAAATGGCGTGACGCCAGCGGCCAAGCTCAGCTGTGAATCGCCCCATCGCCACAGGCCAAAGCCGCCTCGCGCACCGCTTCGGAATAGGTGGGATGCGCATGGCAGGTGCGGGCCAAGTCTTCAGCAGCGGCACCAAATTCCATCGCCACGCAGATTTCATGGATTAGATCCCCTGCCATCGGGCCGATGATATGAGCGCCGAGAATACGGTCGGTCTGAGCATCCGCAAGGATTTTCACAAAGCCCTCGGCGGCGAAATTTGCTTTCGCGCGACCATTGCCCATAAATGAAAACTTGCCGGCCTTGTAAGCTCGCCCTGCCTCTTTCAATTGCTCTTCGGTTTTGCCAACGGTGGCGACCTCCGGATGCGTGTAGATCACACCGGGGATCACATCATAGTTCACATGACCGGCTTGCCCAGCCAAAAGTTCCGCCACGGCCAAGCCTTCATCTTCGGCCTTATGCGCCAGCATGGGGCCAGAAATTGCGTCGCCAATAGCGTAAATACCAGCAACATTGGTGGCATAATGCGCATCGGTTTGGATCTGACCGCGCTCAGTCAGGGTGACGCCAAGCGCGTCCAATCCGAGGCCGTCGACATAGGGGCGTCGTCCCGTGGCGACAAGCACCACATCGGCCTCGACCTCATGCTGGCTGTCCTTTTTGCGTTTGACATAAGAAACAGTTGCTTTGCCTTTTTTGACCGCAACCGATTGCACTGCGGCGCCCATGGTGAACTTAAGGCCTTGTTTTTTGAGAATTCTGAGGAAGGTTTTTTGGATCTCACCATCCATGCCGGGGGTGATCTCATCCAAAAATTCAATGACCTCAACCTCAGCGCCGAGTCGCCCGTAGACAGATCCCAATTCCAAACCAATGACACCGGCGCCGATCACCACCAGTTTGCTCGGAATTTTGTCCAACGCCAGAGCGCCTGTGGAGGTTACGACGGTTTTTTCGTCGATCGCAATTCCTGGCAGGCTCGAGGGCTCGGAGCCAGACGCGATGATGATATGTTTGGCCTGGTGGATGTCATCGCCAACTTTGACCTGACCTGCCGCAGGAATGCTGCCCCAGCCTTTTAGCCAGTCAATTTTATTTTTCTTGAATAGAAACTCAATGCCCTTGGTGTTTCCATCAATCACATCGGTTTTGTAGCCCTGCATCTTGGCCCAATCGACCTTTGGATCTTCGGCAATCAAACCCATTTTGGCAAAATTATGTTGTGCTTCATGTAATTGGTGGCTGGCATGCAGCAGGGCCTTGGAGGGTATACAGCCGACATTCAGGCAGGTTCCCCCCAGCGTATCGCGCCCCTCGACACAGGCGGTTTTCAGACCCAGCTGCGCGCAACGAATAGCGCTGACATAGCCGCCCGGTCCGGAGCCAATCACAATTACATCATAAGAAGCCATAAGACAGGTCCTTTATTTTCATGTCGGGCCGCTAGGCCCATGGTTGAACTTCTGTTTCGACCTCAGACTATGTGAGGCTGGAAAAAGATCATAACGGACAATTGTCCAAAATGAACACTATGTCTGGCCGTTACCAGTGGCGTTTGACCGCGGCCGGATCAAAGATCCATTAACAGGCGGCGTGGATCTTCCAAGGCCTCTTTGACGCGCACAAGGAAGGTGACCGCACCTTTGCCGTCCACGACCCGGTGATCATAGCTCAAAGCCAGATACATCATGGGGCGAATAACCACCTCGCCGTTGATGGCCATCGGACGATCTTGGATTTTATGCATGCCCAATATGCCCGATTGTGGCGGGTTGAGAATGGGAGAAGACATCAGCGAGCCGTAGACGCCACCATTGGAAATGGTAAAGGTGCCGCCCTGCATTTCTGCCATAGACAATTTGCCATCGCGGGCGCGCGCACCTTTTTCGGCAATGGCCTTTTCGATCTCAGCAAAAGACATGGAATCTGCGTCGCGGATGACGGGGACCACCAATCCGGTCGGCGTGCCTGCGGCGATGCCCATATGGACGAAGTTTTTGTACACAATATCTGCGCCATCAATTTCCGAGTTGACCTCTGGCACCTCGCGCAGCGCATGGCAGCAAGCGACCGTGAAGAAAGACATAAAGCCCAATTTCACACCATGTTTCTTTAAAAACAGATCTTTATATTCATTGCGCAGGGCCATGACCTCGGTCATGTCGACCTCATTATATGTGGTCAACATGGCGGCAGTGTTCTGGCTATCCTTGAGCCTCCGGGCGATGGTTTGGCGCAGGCGAGTCATCTTCACACGCTCTTCGCGCGCCGCGTCATCTGTGGAAACCGCTGCTCGGATTGGAGTGGCCGGCGGGATCGGAGCGGCCTGGGGCGCAGCTGCGGCCTGGGTTGCGGCCTGGGTTGCCGCTAGGGCTTTTTGAACGTCTTGCTTCATCACGCGGTTGTCCTTGCCTGATGCGGTGACCTCATCGCGGCTCAGGCCGGCCTCGGACATGAGTTTTTTTGCGGATGGGGCATCTTCTACATCATGGCTATTTGCGGCAGCGGCGGAGACGCTTGCCTGTGCCGGGGTGGCTGCGCTGGAGATTTCCCCACCAATGACAGCCAATTGGCCGCCCGCTTGTACGGTGCTGCCTTCGGCGGCCAGAATTTGACCCAAAACACCAGCAGCCGGAGCAGGCACTTCGACACTCACCTTATCGGTTTCCAGTTCACAGAGCATTTCGTCCTGAGCCACCGTATCGCCGGGTGCCTTGTACCATGTGGAGACTGTGGCTTCGCTGACAGATTCGCCCAAGACCGGCACCATTACCGCGATGGTTTGCGCAGCGGGAGCGGCGGTGCTTTCGGCGGGCGTGGCCGCCGCGGGGGCAGAGGCTGCGGCCCCCTCGTTGATTTGTGCCAACAGCGCTTCGGCATTAACGGTTGCGCCTTCTGCAGCGACGATTTCCGCCAAAGTGCCAGCTACTGGGCTGGGCACTTCAACTGTGACCTTATCAGTCTCCAGCTCGCAGAGCATGTCATCCACAGCAACTTGATCGCCGGGTTTTTTGAACCACGTCGCGACAGTGGCCTCGGTCACAGATTCGCCCAGTGTGGGAACACGAACTTCGGTGGCCATGATTTTATCCTTTCAACGTAAGCGCTTCATCGACGAGCGCGGCTTGTTGTGATTTATGTATTGAGGCAAGCCCGGTTGCGGGGGAGGCCGAGGTCGCGCGTCCGACATAGGCCGGACGGCTGTATTTGGCGCCAATGCGTGTCAGAACCCATTCAATATTCGGCTCGATAAAGCTCCAAGCGCCCTGATTTTTCGGCTCTTCTTGGCACCAGACGATTTCAGCCTGTTTGAATCGTTCCAATTCATTGACCATCGAGATGGCGGGGAAAGGATAGAATTGCTCGACCCGCAGGAGATAGATATCGTTAATGCCGCGGGCATCCCGTTCTTCGAGTAAATCGTAATAGACTTTGCCCGAACAGATCACCACGCGTTTGATCTTTTTGTCCGCCACCAATTTTGTCTCGGAATTGCCATATTGTGCATCATCCCACAGCACCCGGTGAAAGCTGGATCCGGTGGTAAATTCTGCACGCTTCGACACCGCCATCTTGTGACGCAACAAAGATTTTGGCGTCATGAGAACCAAAGGCTTGCGGAAGGTGCGGTGAATTTGCCGGCGCAGAATATGGAAATAATTGGCCGGGGTGGTGCAATTGGCGACAATCCAATTGTCGTGGCCGCACATTTGCAAAAAGCGCTCGAGGCGGGCTGAGCTGTGTTCTGGGCCTTGGCCTTCAAACCCATGGGGCAGCAGCATCGTCAGACCGGACATGCGCAGCCATTTGCTCTCCCCGCTGGAGATGAATTGATCAAACATGATCTGCGCGCCATTGGCAAAATCGCCAAATTGCGCCTCCCACATGACCAAAGCATTGGGCTCGGCTAGGCTGTAGCCATATTCAAAGCCCAAGACCGCATATTCGGAGAGCATGGAATCGATCACCTCATACTGGCCCTGTCCCTCACGGATATTGTTGAGCGGGTAATAGCGCTCTTCGGTATCTTGATTGACCAGCCCAGAGTGGCGGTGACTAAAGGTGCCGCGCGTGCTGTCTTGTCCGGACAGGCGCACCGGGTGGCCCTCTGTGAGCAAAGAGCCAAAGGCCAAAGCCTCGCCTGTGGCCCAATCAATGCCTTCGCCGCTGCTCAGGGCTTTTGATTTGGCATCCAACATGCGCTGAACGGTTTTGTGGATGGAAAAGCCCTCTGGCACGCGGCAGAGGGTTTGAGCCACCTCATCAAATGTCTCTTCGGCCATGGCAGTGGCGCCGCGTTGATACTCTTCGCCGTGGCGATTCATTTTCGACCAACGCCCATCCAGCCAATCGGCTTTATTGGGCTTGTAGTCTTTACCGGCTTCAAATTCCGCATTCAAAAGCGACTGAAAGCTGGCCTTCATATCTTCGATTTCGCCCTCGGGGATCAGGCCATCACGCACCAGGCGTTCTGTATAAAGTGTGAGGGTGGTTTTTTGTGTTTTGATCTTTTTGTACATCAACGGATTGGTAAACATCGGCTCATCGCCTTCGTTGTGACCAAAGCGGCGATAGCAGATGATATCGACAACCACGTCTTTTTTGAACTTTTGACGGAATTCTGTGGCGACGCGGGCCGCATGGACCACGGCCTCTGGATCATCGCCGTTGACATGGAAAATTGGTGCTTCAACCATCAAAGCAATATCAGTGGGATAGGGGGAGGAACGGCTGAAATGTGGCGCGGTGGTGAAGCCAATTTGATTGTTCACCACGATGTGCATAGTGCCGCCGGTCTTATGCCCTTTCAGGCCCGACAGTCCAAACCCTTCTGCCACGACACCTTGACCGGCAAAGGCCGCATCCCCATGCAGCAAGATGGGAAGAACGCCTGTGCGCTCGGTATCGTGATTTTGATCTTGTTTGGCGCGCGCTTTGCCCAATACGACCGGATTGACGGCCTCAAGATGGCTTGGGTTCGCGGTGAGCGACAAATGTACGGAATTGCCATCAAATTCGCGATCTGAGGAGGCGCCGAGGTGATATTTCACATCGCCCGATCCATCCACATCCTCGGGCTTGAACGACCCGCCTTGGAATTCGTTAAAGATCGCGCGGTAGGGTTTGGCCATCACATTGGCCAGCACCGACAGGCGGCCCCGGTGGGGCATGCCGATGATGACGTCTTTAACGCCCAGGGCGCCGCCACGTTTGATGATCTGCTCCATCGCTGGGATCAAGCTTTCGCCGCCATCAAGCCCAAAGCGTTTGGTGCCCATGTATTTGACATGGAGAAATTTTTCGAAGCCTTCCGCCTCGACCAATTTGTTGAGAATGGCTTTGCGGCCCTCGCGGGTGAAGCTGATTTCTTTGCCGTAACCTTCAATACGCTCTTTGAGCCAAGAGGATTCTTTGGGATTGGAAATATGCATATATTGCAGGGCGAAAGTGCCACAATAGGTGCGGCGAACAATTTCCAAAATCTCGCGCATGGAGGCGAATTGCAGCCCCAAAACATTATCGAGAAAAATTGGCCGGTCCATATCGGCCTGGGTGAAGCCGTAGCTGGCTGGATCCAGCTCGGGGCGCGGATCATCCTCGCGCATGCCCAAAGGATCCAGATCCGCCGCTAGGTGGCCGCGGATGCGGTAGGCACGGATCAGCATCAAAGCCCGCAGACCGTCAAGCACTGCGCGTTTGAGTTGATCCTTATTTAGGGACGCCCCAGTTTCAGCGGCCTTTTGACTGATTTTCTTACCCGCGTCGCGCGCCTCGGCCGCAGCCGGGTATTCGCCGGTAAAAGCAGATGTGAGATCATCCGTCGGCATGGGCGGCCAATCGCTGCGCGCCCAAGAGGGGCCAGAGGCTTTGGCGCGAACATCGCGGTCCTCATCGCCCATTGCTGCAAAGAATTCAGCCCATTGCGCGTCGACTGACACAGGGTCGGCGCTGTAGCGGGCATGCATTTGTTCTAGATATTCCGCGTTGTGGCCTTGCATAAAGCTTGAGGCATGGAACTGATCGTTTGCAGACTGATCTGTCATCGGATGACACCTTGGTAAGGAACAAAAAGAGGGGTTGAACGTGTCACGGCAAGGAAGCTCACAGAAGCAACCTTGCTGCCTTGGGCGCGCATTGATGCGGGGCGCGATCGTCTATCATCTAATTCGGCTCTCCGCGTCATATTCGCCGCTCCCATATTACGCGTCAATCGCGGCCAAAACCGCTTCGCCAAGGCTCGCAGGGCTCTGTGCAACAACAATTCCGGCCATTGTCATGGCTTCGATTTTATCTTCTGCGCCGCCCTTGCCACCAGCGACAATCGCGCCTGCGTGGCCCATTCTGCGCCCTGCGGGAGCTGTGCGGCCAGCAATAAAGCCTGCCACGGGTTTCCAGCGGCCTTTTTTCTTTTCATCGGCCAGAAATTGCGCGGCTTCCTCTTCGGCTGAGCCGCCAATTTCACCTATCATTATGATCGATTGAGTTTCCTCATCGGCAAGGAACCATTCCAGCACGTCGATATGCTCTGTGCCTTTGATCGGATCGCCGCCGATGCCGACGCAGGTGGATTGGCCCAATCCCACATCGGTGGTTTGCTTTACAGCCTCATAGGTCAAAGTGCCCGAGCGGGAGACCACGCCGACAGAGCCGCGGCGGTGAATATGGCCTGGCATAATACCGATTTTGCAGGCGTCAGGTGTAATCACACCGGGGCAGTTGGGCCCGATCAATCGGCTCGAGGAACCTTCAAGCGCCCGCTTGACGCGCATCATGTCCAAAACGGGAATGCCTTCAGTGATGCAGACGATAACTTCCATCTGCGCGTCAATGGCCTCGAGAATGGAGTCTGCTGCGAAGGGAGGCGGCACATAGATGACTGTGGCATTGGCCTCTGTGACAGATTTGGCCTCATGCACAGAATTGAAAACTGGCAGATTTAAATGGGTTTGCCCACCCTTGCCAGGGGTGACCCCACCGACCATTTTAGTGCCATAGGCAATGGCTTGTTCTGAGTGAAATGTGCCCTGGCTGCCGGTGAATCCCTGGCAGATGACTTTGGTGTTCTCGTCGATAAGTACGGCCATTCGGCGCTCCTCGTTCGTATGTTGGCAGCGGCAGTTTCGGCCGGCTGCAAAATTCCAATTCAGCGGTCACAGGTCCGCGTTAAAGCGCCTTTACAGCAGCAACGATTTTTTCGGCCCCATCGCGGAGGTTGTCGGCCGCGATCACATTCAGCCCGCTTTCGGTGATGATCCGCTTGCCTTCATCCACATTGGTACCCTCTAAGCGCACGACCAAAGGCACCGTCAGCCCCACTTCTTTGACCGCGGAGACCACGCCATCAGCAATCACGTCACAGCGCATGATCCCACCAAAGATATTGACCAAAATACCTTTCACTTGTGGATCAGAGGTGATGATTTTGAAGGCTTCCGTCACTTTTTCTTTCGTGGCACCGCCGCCAACATCGAGGAAGTTCGCCGGCTCCGCGCCATAGAGTTTGATGATGTCCATGGTGGCCATGGCCAGACCAGCGCCGTTGACCATACAACCGATTTCGCCATCCAAGGCGATATAGTTTAGATCATATTTGGACGCTTCCAATTCACGGGCGTCCTCTTCAGTGGTGTCGCGCAGTTCGGCGATATCTGCATTGCGGTACACCGCATTGCCATCGAAGCCAATTTTCGCATCCAGAACCTTCAAATCTCCAACATCGGTGATGATCAAAGGGTTGATCTCCAACATCTCCATGTCTTTTTCGACGAAGGCTTTGTAGAGCTGGCCCATCAATTTAACACATTGCTTGATCTGTGCGCCTTGCAGCCCAAGGGAAAAAGCGATGCGGCGGCCATGAAAGCCCTGATATCCAGTGGTGGGATCCACCGAGAAGGAGAGAATTTTTTCTGGCGTTGCTGCTGCCACCTCTTCGATATCCATTCCGCCCTCAGTGGAGGCCACAAAGGAAATGCGGCTTGTTTGGCGGTCGACCAGGATTGCGAGATAAAATTCTTTCTCAATACCGGAGCCATCTTCGATATAGATCCGGTTGACCAATTTCCCGGCAGGGCCGGTTTGTTTGGTCACAAGTGTGCGGCCCAGCATCGCCTTGGCTTCTTTTTCAGCTTCATCGACCGATCGCGCCAGGCGCACGCCACCGGCTGTGCCGGCGTCAGCTTCAATAAAGCTGCCCTTCCCGCGCCCACCGGCGTGGATTTGCGCTTTCACAACCCACAGGGGACCATCCATTTCCGAGGCTGCCGCTTTGGCGGCATCGGCGCTGAGTACAATGCGCCCGCCGCTGACAGGTGCGCCGTAGCTGCGCAATAGGGCTTTGGCTTGATATTCATGAATATTCATAGAGCTGATCCTGCAAGTTATTCCTTACCGCATGTAAAGCACATTAATTGTGGCGATATAGTAAATTTATTGCAGAGAAGCTGTTTTTCGTACATTTGTGATCACAGAAAAAAAATCTGTGATCACAAAAAGCAAATTTCACCAGGATCTGGGGTAAGTCAAACGGGTGGCACAGTTTTTTGATGCCTAAAAAAACGCCTGCAAACCTGTTTGTGCCCGTCCAAGGATCAAAGCATGTACGTCATGCGTCCCCTCATAGGTGTTGACCGTCTCAAGATTGGCCGCATGGCGCATGATCTGGAATCCCTCTGCGATTCCATTGCCCCCATGCATGTCGCGACTCACGCGCGCGATGTCCAAAGCTTTGCCACAATTGTTGCGTTTCATCAGGCTGATGAGCTCTGGACTGGCCGTGCCATCGTCCATCATCTGACCCAATCGGAACGCCGATTGTAAACCCAGGGAGATTTCAGTCTGCATATCGGCAAGCTTTTTCTGGAACAGCTGGGTTTGCGCCAGAGGTTTGTTGAATTGTTTGCGGTCCAAACCATATTGCAATGCCGCGTGCCAACAAAACTCAGCTGCGCCCATGACGCCCCAAGCAATGCCATAGCGGGCTCGGTTGAGACAGCCGAAGGGCCCTTTGAGACCTTCGACATTTGGCAAAAGCGCGTCTTCACCCACTTCGACACCATCCATGACGATTTCCCCAGTGACCGAGGCCCGCAGGGAGAGCTTGCCACCGATTTTCGGCGCCGATAACCCGGTCATGCCTTTTTCCAAGATAAACCCGCGGATCTTCCCGCCGTGGTCTTCAGATTTGGCCCAAACGACAAATACATCTGCGATTGGCGCGTTGGAAATCCACATCTTAGAACCGGTAAGCCTGTATCCCGTTGCGGTTTTTTCAGCGCGGGTCTTCATTCCTGCGGGGTCAGATCCAGCATCCGGCTCGGTCAGACCGAAGCACCCAATCAAGGCCCCAGAGCAGAGCCCCGGCAAGAATTTTTGCCGTTGGGCCTCGCTTCCATAGGCATGGATGGGGTAAATGACCAAAGAAGACTGCACCGACATCATTGAGCGATAACCGCTGTCAACGCGCTCAACTTCTCGCGCAATTAAACCATAGGCCGTGTAAGAGGCACCAAGCCCGCCGTATTCCTCCGGAATCGTCGCCCCCAAAAGGCCCGCCTCACCCATTTTGGGAAATAGGCTCGGATTAACCGTCGCTTCCCGGTAGGCATCAACAATCAAGGGTTGCAATTCATTTTGGGCAAATTGGGCCGCCGCGTCGCGCAGCATGCGGTCATCTTCGTTCAACTGGTTGTCCAGCAAGAAAGGGTCGGGCCAATTAAAATTGGCCAATTGTGGTTTGAGGTCCGCCATGGTGATTGCTCCTATTCGATTGCGGCGAATTTGATCTATGCGCAACCGGAGTACAACCCCTCGCTTGGCGAAGGATCTGCGGCAAATAGGAGAAACAAAAAAACCCGAAGCTTGCACTCCGGGTTTTCAATAGAGTTAGTGTTTGAGACTATTTCGGCAGCGGGCCAACCAGCATGATCATCTGGCGACCTTCCATTTTCGGCATATTTTCAACCCGGCCAGTTTCTTTGGTATCTTCGGCAACGCGCAGCAATAAATCACGGCCCAATTCCTGGTGTGCCATCTCACGCCCTTTAAAGCGCAGGGTGATTTTTACCTTGTCGCCATTTTCCAAAAACTTGAAGACATTGCGCATCTTGACTTCATAGTCATGCTTATCGGTGTTCGGTCGGAATTTGACCTCTTTAATCTCAATGATCTTTTGCTTTTTGCGCGCTTCGGCTTCTTTCTTTTGAGATTCGTACTTAAATTTCCCAAAATCCATAATCTTGCAAACAGGTGGATTTGCATTTGGTGAAATTTCCACCAAGTCCAATCCGGCATCTTCTGCCATGATTAAAGCGCGTTCTGGCGTGACCACGCCAATGTTTTCGCCATCTTCGTCAATTAAGCGAAGTTCGCTCCCACGGATGCGGTCGTTGATACGAGGGCCGGTTTCGCGCTGCGGAGGCGCGTTGTGAGGTCTGCGGGCTATAGCTATCGTCCTTTTGTGGATAAATTAACGCCGCCTATCTAGCGGCGTGGCGGTATAGTTTCAAGGCATATCTTTATGGGCGAGCTTGCCTCTAGCCGACGAAGGCTTTCTCGATCACATAGTCGCCAGGATCGGAATTGGCTCCCTCGCGAAGGCCATAGGCCTCAAGAATGCGTTTCATATCCGTGTTCAGCCCCATAGAGCCGCAGACCATTGCGCGGTCATTTTCTGCGTTGAAATCTGAAATCCCCAGATCGGCAAAGAGCGCGCCATTTTCTAACAATGTGGTGATACGGCCCATCTTGGCCGAGGTCTCGCGGGTGGTGGTGGGATAATAGATCAGCTTGGATTGAGCGTCTTCACCCACCAAAATATCGTTTTTCGTTTCTTCGATCAGCTCTTGACCAAATTTGAGTTCAGCCAGATCGCGGCAGCTGTGGGTCAAAATCACCTTTTCGAACCGTTCATAGGTCTCCGGCTCGCGTAGAAGCGAGGCAAAGGGGGCAATCCCAGTGCCGGTAGAGAAAAACCAAATGCGTTTGGCCGGGGTGAGGGCGTCATGCACCAAGGTGCCGACGGGTTTGGGGCGCAGTATCACTTGATCGCCCGGCTTGATATGCTGCAATTTGCTGGTCAGCGGACCGTCTTCGACCTTGATGGAATAAAACTGCAAGGTTTCATCCCAGGCCGGCGAGGCAATGGAATAGGCGCGCAGCAACGGTTTTTGTTTGCCCGTTACGGGATCAGGATCGCCCATCAAACCAATCATGACAAATTCGCCCGAGCGGAACCGCAATGAGGCGGGCCGGGTGACGCGAAAGCGAAACAGGCGATCAGTGTAATGTTCGACCTCTGTGACGGTTTGGGCGTCAGGCAGGGTCACGGGTGTTGCTGTCGTCAGTGTCACGGTGCTTTGCTCGGTCATTTAGGATCCTTTTCGGTCTAGTCTTTCAAAGGCAGAAGTTCAATTGCGGCTTTCGATATTTTGTTGCGATGGGCCCGCAGAGCGGCGCAGGCGCGATTGGTAGTCATGGGCGCGCCAGTCTGCGCGGGCCAGCCATTGGGGCTCTGACTGCCGCGCAGCTAAGTCTTGCGGAATTTCGACATCATCAAAGCCAGAGCGCCGCGCCATAGCGTATTGATCGGCCAGCACATAGCCGGCGAGCCTGAGATGGCCGTGATAGCCGCATTGCCGCAGCCTTGAGGCCAGGGTAAAGCCGCGCCCATCGGCAAAGCTGTCGAGCGTGATGCGAATGCAGCTGCGCTGGAGCAGCTCCGATGTGATTTCCTCTGGATCAAAGCCAGATGGTAAATCTGTCGCAATTCTGCGGGTATTTTGCGGCGCAAAGCCATGGTCATTCACGATTACGGTCATGGGATCCTCATGCATTTCTGGGCTTTACCGGCAAATGAATGCCACATTCGGTTTTGGATTGCCCAGGCCAGCGGCCCGCGCGGTCATCCATGCCGGGGCGGGCGCGAAAGGTACAAGGGGCACAGCCAATAGAGGGGTAGCCATTATCGGTCAAAGGATGCCGGGGCAGGTTATGGGTCTCAAAATAGGCATTGATATCATCTTTACTCCAATGCGCGAGGGGGTTGAGCTTGAGCCGCCCTGTCTCATCAGCCTCCCAAATCGCCATGTCAGCGCGGGTGGTGGATTGATGCCGTTTGCGGCCCGTGATCCATGCTGAAAACGGTGTCAGCGCTTGCTGTAGCGGTTCCACCTTGCGTAGGGTGCAGCAGGCATCGGTATTTGATTGATGCAGCAGGCCTTCGTTGTCTTGCAAAAACACTCGGCCGGGATCTGGTGAGATATGTGTAACATTCTCAAGGCCAAGGTGTTTTGTCAGACTTTTTTGATAGGTTAACGTGGCGCGAAATAGCATCATCGTGTCAATGAAGAGCACTGGGGTTTTGGTTGCGGTTTGTGCCACCATATGAAGCAACACCGCTGACTCTGCGCCAAATGAGCTGACCAAAGCAATTTTTTGAGCCAAAAGGGCAAGCGCAGGCTTTAAAATATCTTGCGGCTGCCTGCCTGCATCGCGGCGGTTGAGCATAGCGAGCCGGGCCTCTAGGGGCATGTCATTGAGGTAGGGCATGGCTTAGGCTGCCTTTCTTGCTTGTGGGTATAAAAGGGCTTTGAAGGGCGCCAATCCCAGCCGGCGATAGGCCTCCAAAAAGCTCTCGTTCCGGTCAAGGCGCAGCTGCAGATAGCCAAGCAGTAAGCGCTCGATTGCCGGGACTATCTCATCAGCGCCGAAGCCGGGGCCCGCACGAGTTCCAATCTCCGCCTCAGCCCCCCCATCGCCGCCAAGTGTGATTTGATAGCTTTCAACTCCGGCTTTCTCGAGACCTAAAATCCCGATATGCCCGACATGGTGATGGCCGCAGGCGTTGATGCAGCCTGAGATTTTGAGTTTCAACGGCCCAATGTCATGTTCCAGCTTGAGCGCTTGAAAGCGTGTCGCGATCTGCTGGGCAACCGGAATGGAGCGGGCAGTCGCCAAGGCGCAGTAATCCATGCCCGGGCAGGCGATGATGTCTGAGATCAACCCGATATTGGCAGCCGCCAAATCCGCTTGGCGCAGCGCTTGAAACACTTGCGTTAAGTCAGCACGGTGCACATGAGGCAAAATGACATTTTGCTCGTGGGAGATGCGCAATTCATCATGGCCAAAATTGCGCGCAATTTCTGCCAAGGCGCGCATTTGATCCGCGCTTGCATCCCCAGGTGTTGCGCCGGGTTTTTTCAAACTCACAGAGACGATCGCATAGCCGGGCAGCTTATGAGCGCTGATATTCGTGTACAACCAGGCGCGGAACGCAGGGCTTTGCGCCGGGGCGCTATCTGCCTCAACTTGTGCGCTTGAGGATTTGAATTTTGGCAGAGCGAAATGCTGTTCAATATCTTTTAAGAGCTGCAAATTTGCACCCGCAAACCGAGGTTTAATCTTGGCAAACTGCGCCTCGACCCGCTGTTTGATTTGCTCTATTCCATGCTCATGGGTGGTGATTTTTATCCGGGCTTTATATTTATTGTCCCGTCGACCCAGCAGGTTATAGGTGCTGACCACGGCCTCCAAATAAGGCAACAGATCGTCGAGAGCTACGAAAGGCGAGAGGGTTTTGCCAATCATGGGTGTGCGTCCCAAGCCCCCGCCGACAATCACCTCAAACCCGCGCTGCCCATCTTGCTCGGTCATGCGCAAGCCGATGTCATGCGCCCGTGTTACGGCGCGGTCATTGGGGCTGCCGGTGACTGCAATCTTGAATTTTCGTGGCAAAAATTGAAACTCGGGATGATCGGTCGACCATTGTCGGATCAGCTCGGCGATGGGGCGGGGGTCGGCAAGCTCATCGGCCGCGGCCCCGGCGAAATGATCCGCTGTGACATTGCGGACAGTGTTGCCACTGGTCTGGATAGCGTGCATCTCCACGTCAGCCAAAGCCTGCAATATATCGGGCACATCTTCGAGTTTTGGCCAGTTAAATTGGATGTTTTGCCGTGTGGTGAAATGGCCATAGCCTTTGTCCCAACGCTCGGCAATCATCGCAAGTTGGTGCATTTGGCGGCTGTTGAGGGTGCCATAGGGAATGGCGACTCGCAGCATGTAGGCATGCAACTGCAAATATAATCCATTCATCAGGCGGAGCGGTTTGAACTCCTCCTCTGTGAGGCTGCCGTCTAGACGGCGGGCGACCTGCGCGCGAAACTGCGCCACGCGCTCTGCTGTGAATTCATGATCAAAACGAGAATATTGATACATCCTAAAGCTCCTGTTTGCCGTGACGATAATTGGACGGGCCGGTGCTGCGAAACCTCTCTCGAAAATGGCTGGCCCTCGGGCCATCACGCTCGTCGATCACGTCGCTCAGATAGGCGCCGACAACTGTGTTGGGTTGCCCTTGGGCGAAGGCGAGGCTTGCTTTTGCCAAATCATTGTCTTTGATCACTGACGCCTTCGCCAATTCTGGGGTCCAGCTGTGTGGGAAGCGCAGGTACAAGACTTCTCCCGATCTTAAATCATTGGCGGTGACGACTTTCGAGATTGCCGCTACAGACATAGATCCGCCTCCTGGTTTTGAAAAATTTGCGCCGCAGCCGTCCGGGACGAAATTCCGTAAAGCAGCACCACCGGTCCTGACATGGCGTGAAGCGCCTCCGTTAGGGCGTTAAGCGGGGCGGCCCGAATGACTTCGTCGGCGCGCGAGCTGTTTTCAACAATGCTCACAGGCGTGAGCGGATCAGCACCATGCATCAGCAAGCGTCCTTGAATAAATCTTGCGGCTGTCTTGCCCATGTAAATGGCCGCAACAGCGCCCGGTTTGGCCAAGCCGCGCCAATCTTGCTCGGCATATCCGACCATATCGTGACCCGTGATCAGCCTCAGCTGGGAGTTGCGCCCGCGGCGGGTCAAGCTGCGTCCCGATGCAGCGGCGGCGGAGGAGGCCGCCGTGATGCCCGGCACAATGCTGTAGGAGATATCATGGGCGGCAATCGCGTCTAATTCCTCGTCCAAGCGACCAAAAACCGTAGGATCGCCAGATTTTAAGCGAATGATCTGTGCGCCCTGCGCCGCGTGGTGGATCATCAATTGATTGATATCTTCCTGCGCCATAGCCGGACCAAACCCAGTTTTGCCAACATCGATCATCGTGGCCTCACGACGGGCCAGCTCTAAGATGCGCCGATCCACCAGCCGATCGTGCAAGATCACATCGGCCTCATGTAATAACACGCGGGCCTTGTGGGTCAGAAGGGTGGGATCACCCGGGCCGGCACCGACAAAATCCACATGACCTTGCTTGGGGCGCGCATCTTGATACTCCGCAAGCAATTCATGCAAAGCCTGCCTGGCCCCCTGATCCCCCCGAGCGGCATAGGCGCCGGGGCCTTTGGAAAAATAATAGCTGCTCCAAAAATCTCGGCGTATGCGCCCCAAGGGCAGCGCCTGGGCCAATGACCGGAAGGTTTGGCCAATACGTGCCAATGCGCCAAGGTTTTGCGGCAAACGCTCTTCCATATGGCGTTTAATGGCTCTTGCAACCACGGGCGCGGCGCCCTCGGTTCCGATGGCCAGGGTCACCGGATCGCGGTCCACGATGGCGGGGGTAATAAATTGTGACTGCTGTAGGTTATCAACCCAATTGAACAATGTTCCGGCGGATTGCGCGACCTTTTGGGTTTGTAAATCGCAACTGTCATCTTCGCTTGCCGCATAGATGAGTTGCGCTTGGCACGCTTGGTCAAGGGTGAGGGGCCCGTTCCAAGTTTTCAACAGACCATCTTGTTCCCAGCTTTGTATTTGCGCCGATGGGGCGGGGTCATAGACTGTGATCTTGGCTTCGGTTTTAAGCAAAAGCCGCAGTTTGGCGACCGCCGCTTCGCCCCCACCGACCACGGCAATCGGCTTTTGCGCCACATCCAGAAAAATGGGAAAATATTTCATAATTTCGCCTCCATGGCGGCTATAATAGAAAATTATTCTGGTATTTGCCTAGGTATCTGTGATAATAAGGATGAAATCTTCGGAAGGCTGCGCGATGCACGCGCCTGTTCTCATCAGAAAGGGAAAATCGGATGACTGTTCGTCTAGATGTGGTGGATCGCAAAATTTTATCGGAGCTGCAAAAGGATGCCAGCCGGTCCTTGGATGACATTGCCAAGACAATCGGCGCATCGAAAACCCCAGTTTGGAATAGAATCAAAAAACTGCGCGAAGCGGGGGTGATCAAGCGCACCACGGTTGAGCTAGATGCAGAGGCGCTCGGCTTTGAAGCTTGCTTTTTTGTGTTGATCCGCACGTCCGAACATGAGGCCGATTGGCAAGATCGCTTTCTGACCGCGTTGCAAAACCGTCCTGAGGTGCTCGAAGCGCATCGTTTGGCAGGGGAGATTGACTATATTTTAAAAGTTATCGTGCCCAATGCTCGGGCATATGATAATTTTTACCAAGCACTTATCTCGGAGGTGCGGGTGTTTAACGTCACAGCGCTGTTAAGTATGGAGGAGCTCAAATCTGGCGGCGGATTGAGCCTTGATTTGTAGCGATTGTCTCATTGTTTATCCGGCGGGTGTTTTTACTAAATTCTGCGGGCCATGAAAGAATTGCAAAATAATGGCCAAAAGCTCGTCGTGCCGCTTGACGCTGCCGGGCGGCTTGCTTAGAGAACCCTCAGTCCTATAAGACACACAGTTGGCGGTTGTAGCTCAGTTGGTTAGAGTACCGGCCTGTCACGCCGGGGGTCGCGGGTTCGAGCCCCGTCAACCGCGCCACTGTGAGATTGTAAAGACAGATGCGCGGTTGTAGCTCAGCTGGTTAGAGTACCGGCCTGTCACGCCGGGGGTCGCGGGTTCGAGCCCCGTCAACCGCGCCATTTTATCACTATAAGTCAAGTCTGTAGCGCAGG
>Ga0228619_1000046_pt1 | contig 50449 bp, 37 predicted proteins | sample 22DmetaG_FD_190065 | JGI IMG/M metagenome (GOLD analysis project Ga0228619, IMG submission 190065) | Seawater microbial communities from Monterey Bay, California, United States - 22D | ecosystem: Environmental > Aquatic > Marine > Coastal | place: USA: California | collected 2016-10-12 | reverse complement strand
CGATCTTATCATGTATATGGGTTTCGCACGGTCAATGGGATTACATACGCATTCAAGTCACGTGAAGAAGGCGATACAAAAAAAATTATTGAATTAATGGCCAAATCAATTCGTTCTTTCAAAGAGAAATAAATGAATTTTTCCACAGGTCTCTAAAACAAATCATGGAATTACTACGAGAAAACATTTTAGATGTATTGGGTGCGGTTATGGAACCTGATCTGAAAAAAGATATTGTCACAGCAAATTTAGTTGAACTTCAAAAGATTGAAGAGGGCTCAGTCTCTCTAAAGGTCTTGGTTACCAATCCAGCACTTCATGCGCGTCGGCGAATGCAAGAAGCCGTTGAGTTTAACCTCAAGAAGAAATTTGGTAAGGAATTGATTGTAATCTGTGAAGTAATGGCAATGCCTGCTGAGGCAAAAGCGGAGCAGGTGCAACGTAAAATCCTTCCAGAAGTAAAAAATATAGTTGCTATTGCTTCAGGTAAAGGCGGTGTTGGGAAGTCAACTGTTACTGCAAATTTGGCCGGAGGGCTTGCAAAGGCGGGTTATAGAGTGGGGGTTGTCGATGCCGATATTTATGGGCCCTCTATGCCGACAATGTTCGATGTTGTTAAAGAGCGACCAACGATGCTTGATGTTGAAGGTAAGCCAATGATTAACCCCGTAGTAAGTTATGGAATAAAATTACTTTCGATTGGATTTTTTACCGAGCAGGACAATGCTGTTGTTTGGAGAGGTCCGATGGCCTCAAAGGCCTTAACACAAATGTTTACAGATGCGTATTGGGGTGAATTGGATTATTTGTTAATTGATTTACCGCCTGGAACAGGTGATATTCACCTGTCATTGGTTCAGACGGTCCCTTTAGATGGTGCTATTGTAGTAAGTACACCCCAAGAGGTGGCTCTAGCAGACGCACGAAAAGGAGTAAATATGTTCAAGTTAGATACAATTAAAGTTCCAGTAATTGGAATGATTGAAAATATGGCTTGGTTTACCCCAGCAGAACTTCCCGAAAACAAGTACTATATTTTTGGGCGTGATGGTGCAAAAAACTTAGCTTCTGGAATGGGAGTTCCATTTTTAGGTCAAATTCCCCTTGTACAAGGAGTGAGAGAAGCTGGAGATGTTGGTCGTCCGGCGGTGTTTCAAGAAAACACGCCGATTTCTGAGGCATTTGAGGAATTAGTTCGTAAATTTGTAGAGCAAGTAAACGCATTGAAAGAGAACTAATGTCAGTAAACACGAAAGCTATAGAGGCGAAAGTATTGGAAGCAATGGAACAGCTTCGTCCCTTTTTGCTTGCAGATGGGGGTGATATGGAACTCGTTGAGGTGAGAGAAGATGGAACAGTTGCTGTCCGGTTAATGGGGGCTTGCAAAGATTGCTCAATGTCTATGATGACATTGAGAGCTGGGCTTGAGGAGCAGGTCAAAAAAGTTGCTCCAGAAGTTACACAAGTTGTGGCAGTCAACATGACAGAGTTCGCCTAAACAACTCTATTGAGAACCAAATATACCTATCTTATTGCACTGGCTTTCCTGGGCACATTACTTGCTGTAATGCTGCAGGAATCAAACCTTTCTTACGTAAAGAAAAATCACGCACATCGTGAAGCATATGGACGGATTCTAACAGCTGATGACGCAAGTTATTTGGAACCTCCAATCAATTGGGTGACCAAAGGAACTTGGAAAGATGGTTCGCGCGGCAACAGTTCATTTGTTCAAAGACCACCCGGATACGGAATACTATTCTTGGTGGGGAACTTTTGTTTTCCTTCAAATCCCTATTTCTTTTTAAAATGGATTCAAATTATTGGTTGTTTCTTCTCTATTATAATTGTTTTTAAGTTACTGATATTGTTTGAATTGAGTCGTAAATGGGCTTATTTGGGCACAGCTATATTTGCTTTTTCTCCAATATTTAGCAGTTTTTTATATCACGTAATTACCGAAGGAATTTCTCCATTTTTATTGCTGTGGTCGTTTTATGAATGGGTACTGATCCTTCGGAGTAAAGGGAATGTTTATCGGTGGATTGGTACAAATGCTTTTTTGATTTTAGTTCGACCACAATTACTGATTCTGATTGTGTTATTTATGGGATACCTACTTGTTAAAAAGCAATTCAAACTAGCGCTAATTTCGAGTATTATTTTGATACCTTTTGCACTTTGGATGTTACGAACGTATATTCATACAGGATCATTTTCGCTGCATCCAATATATTCAGAAAACAACTATTCGTATTACAGGTCTCCTCATCATAGAATGGGCGAGTTATTCAAGATTTGGGAGTTTAAAAGTGATCGTTTTCACGAAACGATGTCATTGTTGCAAGAAAATGAAAGCAAAGAGAATTTAGATAAAGCAATCGGCAATGTTCCGCTTTCCTATCAAAATAAGGTTATTGATATACTATCAGATTATCAGCAGATTTGCTCCTATCAGCGGAAAGCGATGGCTCAAAATGATTTTTCAAAACTTATCAAAAAAGAACGCTATTTTTCCAAGAAAGTTATGAATCTGCAGGACGGTTTGATTCGTTCGAATCTCATGGACGCTTATGTTTACACCCCATTCAATAGTGCGAGCGAATTGTTTATCAATTCACACTTGCATTTAACACTATTTCAGACAAAATATCGCGGTGATTTTTGGATGGAGGCATTGCGATGGACAAGTTTATTACTGGTGTTATGTTCAATTATAACGGTATTTATAATTTCATTTTTATCGAAGAATGTTCCAATTGAATTGTGGCTGATTTGTATGGGTTCAGTAATTACAATTCTTTATTTGATTTTTGAACAGCGCCTGAATGAAGAGCGCTACTTAACACCTATTTTACCAATTGCATTTATTGCATTCATCTGGTTTATCAACGCTCTGATGAAAATGAGTAAAAACAAAAATACATGATTGCCTACTCAAATTAACACATTCGATTAATGGATAAAAAATAAGCCGTTTCTGGATATAGAAACGGCTTCGTATTTTTGTTTGATCTACCAGTAAAGGTCACATTAAGATCTAAAGGGCTGCTGCATAGTTTGCGCTTACCTTGTCCCAATTGATTACATTAAAAAAGGCATTGATGTAATCAGGTCTTCTGTTTTGATAATTTAAATAATAAGCATGCTCCCAAACATCCAATCCAAGAATTGGCGTTCCTTCACATCCGTGTCCCATAATCGGGTTGTCTTGATTTGGCGTTGAGCACACTTCTAATTTACCGTCAGTTACACACAACCAAGCCCATCCTGAGCCGAAACGTGTGGCTGCAGCTTTTGCAAAAGCATCCTTAAATTCGGCGAAAGATCCAAATGTACTATTGATCGCTGAAGCGATATCCCCTGTTGGCTCTCCTCCGCCATTTGGTGACATAACTTCCCAGAATAAGCTATGATTCCAGAAGCCACCACCGTTATTACGAACTGCTGGACTGTCAGCACATCCTTTTAAAATTTCTTCGATTGACTTTCCTTCAAATGCTGTTCCTGCAATTGCATTGTTTAGGTTGTTTGTATATCCATTGTGATGTTTAGAATGGTGTATTTCCATTGTTCTGGCATCAATATGTGGTTCCAAAGCATCGTATGCATATGGTAATTGGGGTAATTCAAATGACATAATTCTATTATTATTTAGATTCATTCCAAATTTAATAAATCAGACTCGAAAACCATCTGGTGTTTTTCATTTATTTTGCAGAATCTTTTGAATATCGTCCGAAGTTGTTCTCTTTTGGTCTTGGGAGAGTGCTGTTTTTTAGATGTCAAAACAAAAAGAGATTGATGTCTTCTGAAAAATAGGAAATAGTTGTACCTTAGCAAAATATGTGTCGCTACATCCTTATTTTATCTCTGTATTTTACTTCTTTCAGTGCCTTAACTCAATTTAGGACTCCGAGTCATACCGTATACCTTTCTGATGCACCAATAACGATTCAAGCCGATTTGTCCAGCAACTGGAATCAAATAAAATTCGATGCCTCAGCACGTTTTAACGATTTGACTTATGCACTGATTCAATTTAATGACATTCCATCGGCCGATGAGAAAATTCGTTTGCGAAGCTTAGGAATTGATTTATTAAATTATATCCCCAATTATGCATGGGTTTCGTCTATCAGTCCTGATATTGATCTTGATGATTTGATACAGGCAAATATTCTAAATATCACGAAAGTACTGTCTGATTGGAAAGTTCCTGATGAGATTAAATCTGGAGATATACCTCAGTATGCAGGGAGAAAAGAGAATGTAAAAGTTAAGGTGTTGTTCTGGAACTATGGCAGTACTATTGACATTTCTATAATTGCGAGTGAATTTGGTTCAAAAGTAAACGAGATAAATATCGAGAAAGGCAGAATTTCAATTGAATGTCCATTAGAACTTCTGTATGAAATCGCCGAGCACCCGATTGTACAATGTATTGAATTCATTGCACCTCCTATTGTTGCAGACGGTATTTTGGATGAGTCCGAACGGATCATAAGTACTTACATCTCCGATAATCCAGGCAAAGGCTTTTATTTTGATGGATCTGGTGTTAAAATTGGTGTAGAGGAAGGTGGGATTGTAGATCCTATTCAAGATCCAAATTTTCGAAGCCGTATTGACCGATCAAATGAAACAAGCACAAATATAAGTGGTCATAAAACTGGAGTTGCCATGAGAATGGGGAGTGCAGGGAATGTCAACCCTAAAGATCGAGGTACAGCGTTCGGAGCAGAGGTTCATTCGGGAGGGTTTGATTTTGCAAATGCAGCCCTAAATCAAGTAACTATAATTAATAGGTCTGTTGGATGGGGGTGTCCCTCAGGCTCTGAAACATACAATTCGTCATCTCAGAATTACGACAATTTGGTCCGCACCTATCCATCCTTTATGATTACGCATTCGGCGGGTAATATTGGCGGATCCAATTGCTATGCTGGGGCTGCAGGATGGGGAAATATTACAGGGTTGCCAAAGATGGCGAAGAATATTTTTGTGGTCGGTTCGTCTGGGAATGACGGAACACTGGCAGGATTTAGTAGTCGGGGGCCTGCAAAAGACGGTCGCATACTGCCCAATATTGTTGCTCCAGGTGCTGGAGGAACTTCTCACGCATCTCCTAATTTGGCAGGTGTATACGGACAATTGAATCAGGCATATCGCTCCCATAACGGAGGAGTAATACCAAATTCGGGATTGCTGAAAGCAGTAATTTTAAATACGGCGGATGATATGCTAAATCCAGGTCCGGATTTTAAGACAGGTTTTGGTCACGTGAATGCGCGTAGAGCATATGAGGTGATTCGTCAGGGACAGCACAGTGTATCAGCAATTGCTCAAGGAGCCAGTAATACGCATACAATTGCAGTACCTCAAAATTTGAAAGAATTAAAAGTACTCGTTTATTGGGTTGATTGGGAAGCGACACCTGGAATTGTTTCGCGTGCTATTGTGAATGACCTTGACATTGTTTTACAGGATCCGAATGCAATCAGCTACCAGCCTTGGGTACTCAATCCAAATTTTAGCACGGTTACTCTTGATGATTATGCCGTTCGTTCAACAGATAGCTTGAACAATGTCGAACAAGTGACTCTGAAGGATCCAATAGCAGGAAATTATTCATTATCAGTAGTAGGTACGATGGTGCCTCAGGGGCCGCAAGAATATTTCATAACGTACGAGTTTGTATATGATGATATCGTTGTAACACATCCTCATGGTGGAGAAAAGTGGGTGCCAAATGAAACGGAGAGAATTCGTTGGGATGCCTGCGATAGCAATTTGACTTTTGATCTTTCTTTCAGTTCGGACAACGGTTCAACATGGAATTTAATAGCGTCAGGAATTAATGAAAACGACCGTTATTACGATTGGACAGTTCCTGAAACATTTACGAATCAGGCACGGATAAAACTCGAAAGAGGAACTGTTGTTGGAATAAGCGATACCGTCTTTACGATTTTGGCACAGCCCTCAGGATTGGATCTTGTATGGAGTTGTTCTGACTCTTCGCTGTTTGTTTGGGATGAATTCCAAAATGCAGATGGTTATGTTGTTTATCGTATTGTAGGGGATTATATGGATTCTGTGGGATATTCATCAGTGAATTCTTTTGTTTTGAATGGCCTTTCTACCACAGAGATGGAATATGTGTCAATTGCAGTTGTTCAAAATGGAATCATAAGTAGGAGAGCTATTGCAATTGAGCGGTCTCCAAATGATTTAAATTGTAATTTCAATGATATTGGACCATTACAATTTGTGAGTCCTGGAATAGAAAATATCCCCTCATGTATGGCGGGATTAACTCAGAATATTGAAGTTTTATTTCGAAATTGGGGTGTCAATGCAATAGATTCGATTCCTATTGCTCTGAGGGTGAATAACGGAATGGTTTATCACGATACTATTTATGGTTCTATTTCTACTGGAGGAAGTTATTCACATACGATTTCAGCGACTCCCTATTTGGGCCTAGGGACCAATCTTATTCAGGTTTGGACAGAGCTTCCGGGGGATATGATTTCATCAAACGATACGATTAGTTCACTTATTGAAGTGTATCCGAGTTCAAGCAGCAGTGCAACGCTTACTCAAGATTTTGACAATTTTACGAATTGCAGCACTTCATGGGATTGTGAACTTGTGAATTGTACCTTGCAAGATGGATGGTACAATGTTCCAAATGGATCCGGTGATGATATTGATTGGAGAACGGATAGTAATGGCACAGGCACAGCTTCCACGGGACCATCAGGAGATCATACAACTGGGACAGGAAAGTATTTGTATCTGGAAGCGTCTGGACCATGTGTAAATAGCACAGCGAGATTGTATTCTCCATGTTTGGACATGACAGGAGTCAACCAAGCAGAACTCTCATTTTGGTATCATGCTTATGGAACATCAATCGGAGAATTACACGTCGATGCAATCGCTGATGGAGAATTATATGAAGACATTATGGTTCCAGTAATAGGAGCTCAAGGCGATGAATGGATCAATCAAATTATTGATTTGTCACAATTTACAGGAAGCAAGCTAGTGGTTGTTATAAGAGGTTCTACTGGTGGAGGTTTTTATTCTGATTTGGCCATTGATGATATAGAAATTGTGACATCTCCTCTTGCAAATTTTTTCAGTTTGAATACAGAACTTTGTAATTCAGATGTCGTGACACTAAACAACTTCACTGTATATGGAGATTCTTACGAATGGAGTATTCAGCCAAATACGGTTACTTTCCAAAATGGAACCAATACCAATTCGATAAATCCTCAACTTAGCTTTGATTCGTCTGGTTATTATTCGATTCAATTAATTGCAACAAATTCAATTGGAACTGATACTCTATTGTTTACAGATTACATTCATGTTTGGGAAGAAGTACCTTCATTAAGCCCGACATCCGCTTTTTGTGAATACGATTCAGTTCTCATTTTCAGTAACAACAATGCGCAGTCAGTAGATTATTATTTAAATGATTCAATTGTGAATTCAAGTAATGCTCCGAGTTACAATTATCAAAATATTTCAGAGGGAGATACGATTCATGTAGCGTATCATTTGAATTCCGGCTGTACACTCTATTCCGATTCAATCATTTTTGAACTTGTTGATGTTGAAGTCGGAGTAACTCAAAATGACATTCAATTAAGCGCAATTGCTAACGGAGTCATTTATCAATGGATTGATTGTGAAAATAACAACTCCATAATTTTAGGAGCAACAGATCAGATATTCGTACCATTGATGGATGGCGAATATGCTGTGGAGGTGATAGAGAATGGATGTAAGGACACCTCTGAATGTTTTGTTTTTGAATTGAATGGGTTGGATGAAAATGAATTGGAATCACTTGTGTTTTATCCCAATCCAACATCGGGAGAATTGACAATTGATTTTGGAAAGGTCCAGTCCGAAGTTTCTGTTACTGTTCGCAGTTTAATTGGTCAAGTTGTAGAAGTTTTGAATTTTGAAAAGAAATCAAAAATACAGCTTGAAATAAAGGGTGTTCCAGCGATATACCTTGTTGAAATTCGTTCAAATAACGTAAATCGAACATTACGAATTGTCCGAAAAAACTAACGTTCGTCGCTGCAATTTTCATTTTGAAGTATTAGTTCTTATACTTCTTACTGTATTTATTATAGAGTTCTTTTTGCATGTTACTTAGTTCTACGAATGCGCCATCAATCAGGGCGATTATAACGTCATTTGTGCGCATATCCAATGCATTTCCTTTGGATACAAAGAGAGTGGCAGACTTTCCTTTTTCAATACTTCCATATTTTTCATCAATCCCAAGGATTTCGCAGCTAGATAAGCTAACTGCTCGTACAGCTTCCTCCTCTGTCAATCCGTAGGCCATTGCGGTTCCTGCAAGGAAAGGAATGTTTCGACTATTCATTGCCTCCATATCTCCTGCATTTTGAATGCAGAATTTCACTCCCCCTGTTTGAAGAAGTGCAGGAAGTTTATAGGGAAGATCAATATCATCTTCCTCATTTTCCGGCAAACTATGAGGTCGAACAACCATTACTGGAATTTTGGCATCTGACAATTTTCGTGTAATTAAATGGGCATCATATCCTCCTACAATAACAGGGTGTTTGATCTTATAGGTTTCAGAAAAAGAGATGACATCTTGAAGTTCTTGCAATTCATTTGCATGAAAATAAACGCGCTTGTTTCCTTTGAAGCAGGATCGCAATGCTTCAAGACGACCATCTTGTTGCTCTATTTTTTTCCCTGCTGCATATGCTGAGGCCATGGTAAAAAAGTGCTCCAATTCCTTCACTTGATCTCCATATTTTTTATTCGCCGATTTGGGTGCTGGTTCAGCCCACCAACCATTACTGTTCATCGAAGAAGGCCAATTTATGTGGATTCCATCATCTTTTGAAATGGTAGCATCTTCCCAATTCCATCCATCGAGCTTCATTACGGACGATGACCCCGAAATACTTCCTCCGCGCGGCGTAGGTTGTGCAATTAATACGCCATTTGTTCGCACTGTACTTATTATTTTTGATTCAACATTAAATGCAATTTGAGTTCGAATGTGCGGGTTATAAACACCGACCTCCCGGAAATCATGCGATGCACGAACTTGATCTATCTCGGTAATACCCAAAGTTGTATTTGGAGCAACAAATCCAGGATAAATATGTGCACCTTTGAGTGGAATAATTGTATCCCAATCTTTTTCATTAAAGGAGTGAGCCAATGCATTTTTAATTAGGCGAATTTCTCCATTTTCAATCCCAATTAGAGCTCTCTCTATTGTCTCACCATTTCCGATGTGTAGAAATCCATCTACCAGTAGAATTTTTGATGGTGCTTGTCCATACCCATTGGAGCACAAAAAGACAAGTAATAGTGATAGTAAACTCTTTTTCATATTAATGATGATTTTCTTCAGTTGATTTTTCTTCCCCAATCGTGTTACAGTGGTAATGTCCTTTTTTCTTTTTGTAAAATGGACGTTTCCTTCCACCGGCATTATTGTCTTGTAGCATTTTTGAAACGATTCGTGCTTTCTCCTGTTGATTTATTTTTCGCAATGCTGCATCTCGTTTTTTATCGAAAAGTACCATTCCATCGACGACAGTACATTCTACTTTTGCTGTAATTGAAAGTGGATGATCCGACCATACGACAATATCTGCATCTTTTCCAACTTTTAAACTCCCCATTTGATCGTCGAGGTGCAAAAGTTTTGCAGGGTTTAGAGTGACCATCTTCCATGCCTCTTGCTCATCCATGCCTCCGTATTTTACTCCTTTTGCCGCCTCTTGATTCAGTCTTCGACCCATTTCAGCATCATCAGAATTGATTGCAACAACGACTCCTTGTGCGTTCATCATGGCAGCGTTATAGGGTATGGCATCATTTACTTCATATTTATATGCCCACCAATCCGAGAATGTTGATCCACCAACGCCGTGTTTGACCATTTTATCAGCAAGTTTATATCCTTCAAGAATGTGTGTGAATGTATTGATATTGAAGCCCATTGAGTCGGCTACATGCATGAGCATATTGATTTCAGATTGAATGTAGGAATGACAAGTTACGAAGCGCTTGCGGTGCAATATTTCAAGTAGAACATTAAGTTCTAGATCAACTCTTGGTTTTTCATCAGCAGTACCTTCATTCCATTGTTGCCATTCTTTTTCGTATGCTAAAGCTCGAGCAAATGCGTCGTAGTATACTTGTTCGACGCCCATGCGTGTTCGAGGAAACCGTCTGGAGTAATTTGAGCTGGACTGTTTTACATTTTCGCCAAGGGCAAATTTAATAAAGCCAGGTGCTTGATCAATGAGCATTTCTTCAGCAGAAAACCCCCATTTTAGTTTAATTAATGCCGATTGACCTCCTATGGGGTTTGCTGAACCATGAAGTAATTGAGCCGTTGTTACTCCGCCCGAAAGTTGACGGTAAATATTGATGTCCTTTGGATTTACCACATCAGATATACTCACTTCAGAGGAGATTGCTTGTCCACCCTCATTTACTCCTTTTGAGATCGCAATGTGCGAATGTTCATCAATAATTCCAGATGTGACATGTTTGCCATTGGCATCAATAATTTTTGCTCCCAATGGTTTAGGATAATTTCCAGTACCCACAAAGATAATTATACCATCTTCAGCAACGACAGTGGCATTTTCAATTATGCCATCCGCTTCATTTGTCCAGACAGTGGCATTCTTTATGATCAAAGGTTCTTTTTCAGGCAATTCTGAGAATCCATATGCCAAGTTTGGGTACCATGTTTCGACCGCAGTATCTGCTGGAACGATGAACCCTGTTTTCTTTTCCTTTGATTTTGCAGAGTTGCTTCGAATCGCAGTCCATTTTACCCAATCGCCGTTGGGCAATAAGCCTTCTCCTTCAAAAACTCCCATTCGCGAAGAAACTTTTCCGCGAAGTGCAACACTTCCGTTGAGCTCAGAGTTGTTAATGTTGAATTGTAGAGTAATGTCATTCTTGTTATGAAAAACATATAAATTAACAGTTGTATCTGCGGTAATTCCGCTTTTTAATTTGTATCGAAGTGTGCCTTTCAGAGTCTTTTTTCCATTCCCGCTTTTAATTTCAATTGGGTAGGTTGTTCCATTGAGTGAAATATTGTATTTGCCAAGAATTTTGTTTTCTGTTGAAAGTTCGTCGTGTATAGTTCTATTTCCTAGGAGCCATGATTCCAAAATCACAGCGTTTTCTACAAGTGGATTTAAATCATAAATCATGAAGCTGGCATATTTGCCCTCTTCGAGTGAGCCGAGCAGATTTTGTGCATGTATCGTTTTCGCAGGTTCAAGGGTCAATGCATTCAGTGCATCTTCCATTGATAATCCATGGGCAATACTTTTTCTCAAGTTTGACCAAAAGTCTTTTGAGGAAACATCTTTTCCCGTTAGGCAAATATTAATGCCATTTTTGTGCAAGATGGAGGGATTCATTGGAGCCAATTCCCAATGTTTGAGTTCGCTTAAAGGTATTTGTCTTGAGATATATGGGTTTTTAACGTCGTATGCTTTTGGAAAATTCAATGGGAGAATAACAGTTGAATTTAATTCAGAAAGCGTCTCCAAAATTTCATACTCGTTTCCAGACCCCAAGTAGTTGAAACGAAGTTCAAATTCATCTGCAATTTTTTGGGCCCGCAGAATTTCAAGTTTATCTCGTGTTTTGAAGAACATTGTTGAATTTCTCTGACGGTTTAACGCATCGAGCGAAAGGTTCAAATAATTATTAGTTTCATCGTGCCATTGAGCATCATAGAATGCTTGCCTCAAAAGTGCAATGGCTCCCATTTGAGATGACGGATATCTTTGTTTTGAGCTTCCTTTTTCAAAAGAAAAATAGCTTGTATTGATCAAAGAAGAAATGTTTGATTGAGCCTCAGGATTGAGTGAGATCAGTGCCCCTTTCCCTCGCGAGATACCGTCTTCTTTGTGGGTTAGTGCAAATCCAAATCCTTTCTTAATCATTTCTTTGGCTGCATTTTCACTGAAGCTGTATAGTTTGGATGCATCTACTTCAGGATGTATGGCCTGATTCCAGTAGTAAACACCATCGCTTTTACTCGTTTTTCCCTCTTTTTTGGATATTCCATTACTTGAATGTAAGTCAATAAAAGCCGGTAAAATTATTTTATCCTTGCAGTCGATAATAACAGCTCCACTTGGAATTTTTGTCAATCCTGTTTTCCCAACGCGTTCAATTTTATTTCCTTTAATGATAAGCACTGCATTTGAAAGCTTGACCGTTGGTGAAACATAGACCGTCGCATCTTTTAATGCATAATATGTTGGTTTTGAATCTTTCATTCCGTTGCTAGGCGCTGATTGCGCAATTACGAAGTTCCATAGACACAAAAACCCGATAAATAAAAGTGATCTCATTACAATTAACTTTTGTTAAAACGTGAAATTAAAAAAATGTAAGGACATTGCGTCGACTGTGGAATGATGCATTTTCGTATTTTTGCAAATAAAAATTATGTACAACGGATTAGTTCATGCACATTCAGGTCTAAGATGGGTTGTTTTAGTTCTTCTGCTTGCTGCAATTCTTAATGCTGCAAAATCCCAGTCATCTGGTCGTTATGTAAAGAAAGACAAGATGTTGAATCTTTTTGCCATGATTTCATTGCATACGCAATTACTAATTGGAATTGCTTTATATTTTATTAATGCCAAAGGGCGTATTGACTACTCAGAGGGCTGGATGTCGAATTACAGTTCTCGGTTTTATGGGATGGAGCATATCATAGGAATGGTATTGGCAATTGTAATAATTACAATTGGACGAAGCCGTGCCGAGAAGAAGCTAAGAGGAACACGCGATAAACACAGAAAAATCTTGGTCAACTACACGGTTGGTTTATTGATTATTTTAGCTTCAATTCCGTGGCCATTTTCTTATTGGCAAGTATTGGGAGGACAATGGGCTTAAGGTATTTTTGCACTGGTTTACTTTTGGTATTCCTAATTGTTTCGTGTGAATCTGGAAATGAAGAAGTTTCTGATAGTTATGTTTCTCGTTCAGGCAAAGAACTTTATATGAAGCATTGTGTGGTTTGCCACGGGATAGATGGTAGATTGGGTGCTTCTGGTTCCAAAGATTTAAGTCGTTCAAAATTAGATTCATCAGCCATGATTCATATCATCAAAAATGGAATAAATGGTATGCCAAGACAAGGGAGGTATTTTAAGACTGAACAAGAATTGGCCAATACCATAGAATTCGTAAAATCTTTGAGAAATTAATATGGGACAAGGGCATGTTTTAGTTGATGCTGTTGATGAACGGTGTATTTTAGTTGGTGTCATAAGTGGCTCAACAACTGAAGCCCAAGCAGAGGAGTATTTGGATGAATTGCAATTTCTTGCCTTAACAGCAGGAGCAATTTCAGAAAAGCGGTTTGTCCAAAAATTACAGTTTCCAAATCCAAAAACATATGTTGGATCTGGTAAATTAGAGGAGATTCGAAAATACGTGGAATCAAATGCGATTGATCTTGTCATTATCGATGATGAATTAAGTCCCTCTCAGGCGCGCAACATTGAAAAGGTACTCGGTGTTTTAATTTTAGATCGGAACAATTTAATTCTTGATATTTTTGCGAGTCGTGCTCGAACAGCGAGTGCAAAAACACAAGTTGAACTTGCTCAAATGCAATACTTACTGCCTCGTTTGACCAATCTGTGGACACACTTAGACCGTCAAAAAGGAGGTATTGGAATGCGGGGACCTGGAGAAACAGAAATTGAAACGGATAGACGTATTATTCAGCAAAAAATAGCCTTACTCAAAGCAAAGCTTAAAACAATTGATAAACAGAAGAAAGTGCAACGAGGCAATCGTGGTCAATTGGTTCGTGTTGCTTTGGTGGGTTATACGAATGTCGGGAAGAGTACCATTATGAATATGTTGAGCAAATCGGATGTATTTGCTGAAAATAAATTGTTTGCTACGCTTGATACTACGGTTCGAAAAGTTGTAATTGAAAATTTACCATTTTTACTTGCGGATACTGTTGGGTTTATTCGAAAACTACCGCATCAGTTGGTAGACTCTTTTAAGTCTACGTTGGATGAGGTAAGAGAATCAGATTTATTGGTTCATGTTCTTGATATTTCTCATGCAAATTTTGAGGATCAGTATGAGGTTGTCAAAAAAACACTTGCTGAAATTGACACTGAGGACAAACCAACAGTTGTTGTTTTTAACAAAATTGATGCATACGATTACGTTGAAAAAGAAGAAGATGATATGACTCCAATGGAATCCAATAATTATTCATTGGAGGACTTAAGGAAAACATGGATGAATAAATTGCAGGACGCAAATTGCGTGTTCATTTCAGCTCAGAACAAGGAGAATATAGATGAGTTGAAAAAGGTAATTTATGGCGAAGTGAAATCAATTTTCCAAGAACGTTATCCCTACCATCACTTTTTGTATTGATAGATCGGATATGTCCAATAATAGAGTAAAAAAGCCCTGTTTGCAAATCGCAAACAGGGCTTTTTGATATTCGTGCAATAGGAAGGTTTAATTCAAGACGAGTTGAACGAACCCATGACCATCTGTTTTGTCGCCACCGGGACCTGTAGCTGTATATTTATAGAAGTAGGTTCCTTCGGTTGCTTTGACCCCGTTTATAGAAGTCCCATCCCATGCTGGGTTAATGCTACTGCTTTCATACAAAACATTTCCCCAACGGTTTAAAATGATCAGTTCAATATTTACTGTATTGGTTGATTCGAGATAGAATACATCATTTATGCCGTCACCATTAGGGGTGAAAATATTTGGAGCGCTAACAGTTGGCAATGGGTATACACATGATCCGTCATCAATTGTTGCTAGCGGATTGTAATTGGATGCATTTGGATCTGTACATCCACAAGGCTCTACGATTAAGTTGACGTATGCAGTATCCGAGCAATTTGATGCGTCAAACGCGACAAGCATTACAACAGCACTGTTTGTGTACGTTTGATTTTGAGATGCCATACCATTCACTGACTGAACAGCTCCATTTCCAAACGTCCATTCAAAAGATACTGCATTTTGACTCGTATTAGTGAAATCTACTTCCAACGGAGAACAACCACTCGTTATATTTGGAGTTAAACTTGCTTGAGGCGCGTTGGCTACATCCACAAAGATGCTATCCTCAGCGTAGCACACATCATCTTGAACAGAGAATGTATACCATCCGGTTGGAATATCAGTCATAACGGTTCCATCTACTGAAAACTGTCCTGTTTGTCCAGGCCCTGTCCAGTTGTAAAATGGTTGACCATTGATTTGTGTTATGCCAACAGCGGTTCCTGAAACCCAACCGTCAGGCAAACAGGCGCTTGCTGGATTGGATATCATGGTATCAATTTGTAATGTCTGATTTAACGTTATTGTAACTGTATCGGTATCGGTATAGCCACAGTAATCTGTAACTGTTACAATATAATCGATACTACCTGTTGTTTGTCCAACAGTGGCTAAATAGACAGTATCTCCAACTTGGTTGTTAGGATCATCCCATGAATAGGAGTAAGGAGGGGTTCCTCCTTGAGCCGACACAACGACCATTATTGAGTCATTGGCACAAGGCACAATAGGATCTGGCTCATCAATAGGAATTGGGACAGAGTCTAAAAAGTACAGCGTACCCGTTGAAACGATTGTGTCTCCACAAATAGAAATTGTGGTTGCTGTGATTGTTACGAATTCCATATTATCAGGAACACCATCTGCTATTGGGTCAATTGTCAAGGTAATGGTATCTTCTCCAGGAAGAAATGTAATTGGATTTTGAAGATTTAAATAATCTGTTCCCATTGTTGCAGTTCCTCCAATTTGATAGTTAATAGTAAGTGTATCTCCCAATTGCGATTGAGGGCGAATGAACAACAAATCAGCAGTGGAACACCCTTCGACAACAGTTGTATCTCCTGAAACTGTTGCAACAGCTATTTGAACAGCTTCCGAGCTGAATGAATTTGCTTGAATGAATACTCCAGAATCGTAAGATTGATCACCTACGTTCGAGATGCATAACTTTATGTGATAGGTCTGTCCACATTGAACCGAAGCGTTTGCCGATAACAGAGTGGTGGTCCCATCATATTCAATAGCAGTTCCATAAGCAGCACCGTTCAGATTGTTCTGATAGAATTGTGGATATTGTCCAGCACCAGGCCCCAAGTTATTAATCGTCACAGGGGTTGTTGTTCCTGGAATAATTGCAAGATTTTCTCCTCCTGCAGGATAACCCGCTAAAGCGTATGGGCCCGTAATACCAGGCCCCCAAAGGAAAAATCCGAAGGCATCATTAAATGTTGAAGGGGAGAATTCAGGATATTCGTCAGATCCGAAGATATAATTGAATGAGATGGTATCACCGGAAGGGATGAAATCAAATTCTAAAACGGTTCCATTTGTAACGCCACTGTTTGCAATTGCATTTAAATGAGGGTCGGATGAAACATCAGGTGTTGCTGGATTGTTGTTTGTTGTTCCTCCACCAGAATTGGGACCAACAGCTGCAATACCATTACCTGTTGTCATTAAGACACCGGAGTTAATTGGAAATGTTGTTCCCGCAGCATTGAAACTTGTTATGTTTCCTTGAATCAGATTCGAGTTGGCTGCTGCTCCATTAACGGTTACGTTGGTCGCAGTAACACCAAATCCGAGAATTATATTTTGTAACAACCAGTTTGGATTTTGGCTATTGTCTACAGTAATTTGGGCTTGTGCTCCGCTATAAAAACATACAATGGCAAAGATCGTGGCGAGAAATGATGGTTTCATTTGTTCAATATTTTGGTTATTCACACTTGTTAGACTCGTATTCAGAAAAAACCGTTGCATAAAAATGGAATAAAGTGAAAAGAAAACCTAATCTTTTTAATGAATTTCCGACTTTTGTATATCAAAAGAAAATTATTGATGAATAAGACACAAGCATACATAGCAAAAAATAAAGAACGGTTTTTAGAGGAATTATTGGATTTATTGAGAATTCCTTCAGTAAGTGCTGATATTTCATTTAGTGCAGATGTTAACAGGACGGCGGAAGAGGTGGCAAAACGATTGACAGAGGCAGGCGCTGAAAATATTGAAATATGCCAAACTGCGGGATACCCAATTGTTTATGCAGATAAAATTATTGATCGCAGTTTACCAACTGTTTTGGTTTATGGGCATTATGATGTGCAGCCTGCTGATCCAATTGGATTGTGGGACAGCCCGGCATTTGAACCTGTTGTAAAAGAAACCAAAATCCACCCTCAAGGTGCAATTTTTGCTCGAGGAGCTTGCGATGATAAAGGTCAAATGTATATGCACATTAAAGCATTCGAGGCAATGATGCGGACCGATGAATTGCCGTGTAATGTTAAATTCATGATTGAAGGAGAGGAGGAAGTTGGTAGTTCAAACCTTGGGGTTTTTGTAAAGAACAATCATGAAAAACTGAAAGCTGATGTTATTCTTGTATCGGATACAGGAATGTTAGCCAATGATGTTCCTTCGATAACAACTGGATTAAGAGGTTTAAGCTATGTTGAAGTTGAGGTTACTGGACCAAATAGAGACCTACACTCTGGCTTATACGGAGGATGTGTGGCGAATCCTCTCAATGTAATGGCACAGATGATTGCCTCATTACATGACGAGAACAATCGCATTACCATACCGGGATTTTATGATAAAGTGATAGAGTTGTCAGAAGAGGAGCGCGCTGAAATGGCAAAAGCACCTTTTAGTAAAGAAGATTATTGCGATGCCTTGGACATTGATGAAGTTATGGGGGAGGCAGGATATAGTACTCCAGAGCGTGGCTCGATTCGTCCTACACTAGACGTCAATGGCATGTGGGGAGGCTATATAGGAGAAGGAGCGAAAACGGTAATAGCATCAAAGGCTTATGCCAAAATTTCAATGCGTTTGGTTCCAGATCAAGACCCAGAAGAAATAACTCAGTTGTTTTTAACTCACTTTGAACGCATTGCTCCTTCAGGAGTAAAAGTTAAAGTTACACCACATCATGGTGGAGAGCCTGCAGTGACTCCAATAGACTCTATTGGCTATCATGCTGCAAGTATGGCTTATGAAAAAACCTTTGGAAAAAAACCCATTCCAGTAAGAAGTGGAGGATCAATTCCAATTGTGGCGATGTTTGAAAAAGAACTCGGGTTAAAAACGATTTTGATGGGGTTTGGTTTGGATAGTGATGCAATTCACTCCCCAAATGAACATTATGGATTGTTTAATTACTACCGAGGTATTGAGACGATTCCATATTTTTTCAAATATTACAGCGAATTGGTTGACTAATTTTTATGCGTTCACTTCCAATAATCTTTTTTTTGTTGGTGCTTTTGAATTCTTGTGGATTCTTCACATTTCTTGAACCTCAAATTCGGCAAGGTGAGGAAATTCACATTACTAAGATCAATGGGAAACAAATTGACTTCTCTTTTGAGGCAACCGTGTATAATCCGAATGGTTACGGACTTAAAGTAAAACCCTCTTTGTTGGATGTCTATGTCGAGGGTGAGTATATTGGGAAAGTTAGACTCAATGAAAAAGTAAAAGTAAAACGCAAAAAAGAATCAACTGTTGAAACTTTTTTAACGGCTGAGTTAGTCGATGGTGTATTGCTTAAAGCGTTGAGATACGCCGCAAAGAAGGAAATAAAAATCCAGCTGAAAGGAAGCATTAAAGGCGGAACATTTATCTTTTTTAAGAAGTTTGAATTGGATGAAACATTCAACGTTCCTGGAGCAAGCTTTAAATTCAGCCGTTAATTTCTATAGGATTCGTTTTAATCCCAATAAAATCGATTGTTCGGCAGTATCCATGTGGCCATGAGCATTAAATACTTCTTTCATATCATCAATTAATAAGTTGATTTCATCCGCCGAGTAATTAAGATCATGAACAGCAGTTTTTATTTTTTCTATTCTTTGATAGTCATTGTCTTTCTCAAACTCTCTATGTAACGCTTTGTAACGCTTGGTATCAATTTGTGAAAGTATTAGTTCAACCTCTTCTTCAAACTCGATAAAATCGGCATTTGCGCACCAAATCAATAGGTAGGCATGTAAATCATCTTTGGTCCAGTTCATAATATCAATTGTATTTGAGATAATAAATTTATTCTTTCAAAGATAGGTGACTTAATTGAGAATTTTAGACCGAAATCTTGTTGATTCTATGATTCTTAAAAAGAAAAAATGAAGAGAGTTTTTTGATGCGATTACTCGTCAATATAAACTCGATGCACCCTTCTTGATATTCCAGTAAGGACTTCATATGGTATTGTCTCCATCACTCGTGCGAGTTGGTCAAGTGATTGAAATTCTCCAAGTATTTCAACGGGATGACCGCGTTGAATGTCAAGGTTCCCTAAGTCGATCATGACCATATCCATGCATACATTGCCAATGATAGGACAGAATACCCCCGAAATGTAAACACCTCCTTTTCCATTTCCAAGCGATCTTCGAAAACCATCTGCATAGCCTACGGGCACAACACCGACATTTAAGGATTTCTTGGCGCGTCCGCTTCTGCCGTAGCCAATTGTCTCGCCAGCTTTAATTGATTTTATTTGCGAAATAGAACTGAACCATTTTATTGCGTAATTCAGATAGGACTTATGCTCCTCTGTCTTCGTATAACCATACATACCTATCCCAAGACGTACCATATCGAAATGGTGTTTGGAATGATTTAGGACGCCTTCCGAATTCAAGATATGACAGTCAAAAGAATAGTTCATGTATTTTTTGATATAGCTGATCGCTGATTGGAATCGCTCCACTTGTTCAAGAACAAATGAAGAATGAATATTATCTGAGTCTGCCAAATGAGAGTAAATGGACTTTATTCGAACTTCGGGTTGTGATTTTAAAGTCTCGATAAGCGCAGGAAGTTCTTTATTGTTAAACCCAAGGCGATTCATTCCTGTTTCTATTTTAATATGAATTGGATAAAGCGATATACCGCTGTAGATCAATTGTCGAATGAAATTGTCCAATTGCTGAGAAGAATAGATGCATGGTTCAAGTTGGTATTGAATACAATCTTCAAACCCTTCATTTTCTGTATTCATTACCAGAATTGGGATAGTAACTCCTGATTTTCTTAATTCGATGCCTTCATCCGTATATGCAACTCCAAGATAATCTACGCCGATGCGTTCAAGAAACTGTCCAATTTTTTCAATGCCAGCTCCGTATGAAGAAGCCTTAACCATTGTCAAAATTTTTACGTCTTCCGGCAGTTGCTGTTTGAAATATGAGATGTTGTGCTTTATGGCATTTAGGTCGATTTCAACAAATGTTTGGTGTTTTTTTAGACGCAGTCGCATTGCGTAGCGCTCCATTTGCATGGATCGTTTTCCTTTTACCAAAACGACTGAATTTTGAAAGTTGGTTAGTTCGTTTTTCTCTGCGTTAGAGAAATGAACTTCAATTGGCTCAAATTCTTTAAGTAATTTGGTTAATTCATCATTTTCGGTGTTGCCTCCGATGACTACCGCGCGATTCCTTCCTTTTGCAATGCTGAGTTGGTATTCGAGTGATGAACGAAAAGCATCAATATCTAAATTATAGGTGTCGTTAATAATCGTACAGTTATTAATACCTTCAAATGTTTCAAGACGTAGAGCAATACGTTCAATTGTTTCAAGTTGTTTTTTTATTTGGGGATCACTGACACCTAATTTCTGGGCACAAGCAACGATCAGAGAGGCATTAATTGAACTTGTTTCGTCGCCAAATGACATGTGTTGAATGAACTCTGAATAATCGCTAGTTTTAATAATTTGAAAACGTTCGTCATTCATCGAAAAAGGGATTAATGAATGCATAAAAACGTGTTCCGTATTTTTGAAAAGCTTGAGTTTTTCAAGAATTTTTTCCTCTATTGAGTCAAAGTTTTGACTGTGTGATGTACCGATTGATGTAAATATTCCCAGTGTTGGTTGAATCATATCTTCCAAAAGGTCCATCTCATCCGGCTTTGAAATTCCAGCTTCTATTATTGCCAAATCTGCATCTTCGTTAAGTTCTAACAATGAAAGGGCAACTCCGAGCTGTGAATTATAACTTTTTGGACTTCGAATCACTTTAAATGTTCCGCTTAAAATTTCATTCAACCATTCTTTTGCAATTGTTTTTCCCGCACTCCCCGTGATGCCAATAATTGGATAGTCAAATTTTTCACGGTGATTTTTAGCTAAAAGTTGTAATGCTTTTAAAGGATCCTCAACTTCAATGAATATTGCATCAAGTTGCTTGAAGGGCAGCGCGTCTGTTACAACAAAGGTTCGAACATTTTTTTTATAGGCCTCATGGACAAAGTCATGACCGTCTCGAAAGTTTCCTTTGAGTGCAAAAAATAGTGAGTTACTTCCATTGTTGATTTTCCGCGTATCGAACGATACCGTTTCAATGATTCTATCTGATAGAGGCAATGAAATTGAGAAAACTGCAGCTAAATCTTGATATGAAAGTGATAGTTTCAACGGGACATTTTATTAAAGCACGTTCTGCACAGCGGTTGATAGTGCTCTATCGCACCGACCAAAACTTGCGCTTTGTCTTCTGCTGTTCTGTGTGAGAATTGTGCCAAGTCTCCGCAAGATACACAAATAGCATGTACTTTTGTGACATACTCTGCTATTGCCAAAAGTCGGGGCATTGGCCCAAAAGGCTCTCCAGTGAAATCCATATCGAGTCCGGCAACAATTACTCGAGCACCTTCTTTTGCAAGATTTGAGCACACCTGAACTATACTGTTGTCGAAAAATTGAGCTTCATCAATTGCAACAACTTTTTCATTTTTCCACAGGCCAATGATTTCGTCAGGTGCATTAACACATACTGCCTCAAAACTAGTTCCCTGATGGCTCACCACTTTTTGGGTGTGGTAGCGATTGTCTATGCGGGGTTTAATTAGTAGAAGACGTTGGTTGGCAAATTGAGCCCGTTTTAAACGACGAATTAATTCTTCTGTTTTTCCAGAAAACATCGATCCACACACTACTTCAATCCATCCGTTTTGTCGTCTTTCGTTGGAGATTTGCTCTAAAAACATGCCTTATTTTACTGATTTGAGGTTATTAACAAACATAAGAAGAGAAAAAGTCATTAACTGCATTTACAAACATTTTTTCTTGATTAAATTTGATTGTGAAATGTCGTCATTTTGTAGCATAGTTTTTGTACAACGTTAGCAACTTGATTAAAATGTTGAAAAGTTGAATTTGAATTCAAACATGAAAAAATTAGAAGGATATAACTCAAGAGTAGAGAGATTGGGCGAATTGGTTGCTCAGCTGGAGGCAGGTAAATTAAATTTGGATGAGCTGATTGAGCTTGAATCAATCACCCGGGAATTGCACGAACGAAGTATTATTCTTCGTTACAATGCCTTCAAAGAAAAGACTTCTGAAAGCGATTTGATTGAAGAAGAAGAATTTGAAGGAATTGAGGTCGAAGTAACAATCGAAGAGCTTGATCAAGAAGAGGTTACTACTGAGGAGGCGCCTTCGATTGATTTGTCAATTTTTGATACTATTGAAGAGGAATCCTATACATCAGAATCTGCTAAGAAACAGGAAACGGAGGGCCAGAGTCTTCAGGAAAATGTGGAAGAAATTATTGACGACTCCTCCTCGATTGCAGAGGATTCAGGTACCGAGGACCTCATTTTTGATGAGACGGTCACAAAAGCAGGCACTTCTGAATCGTTCCTTGAGCGCTTGCAACTCGATGATGATTCGGTAGCATCGCGATTTTCTGCAGGAAAGTTGGAGACTTTGATTGGAGCATTTGGATTGAATCAGCGTTTGCGTTACATCAATGATTTATTTGATGGTTCTAGTGAAATGTTTTCTGAAGCGATTAAAATGTTAGATAGCCAAACAGCACTTGATGTAGCCAATGAAAAAGCTGCGCAGTTAGCTGTTCAACACAGTTGGGATCCTGAAGAAGAGGTAGTTGTTGAATTTATGAGTTTTGTAAACCGGCGGTATGCTTAAATTCCTCCTTTCCATAATTGTATCTACCAGCTTTTCTTCTTTTGCTCAGATTGATGAAGTAAGGAGAATCACAAAAAGCTTGTGTTCTCCAGAATTTTATGGGAGAGGTTACTATAAAAAAGGCGATTCATTAGCGGCAGACTACCTGGTTGATGAGTTTAAAAAATTAGGGATTGAAGGTTATAATGGCACCGTTTTGCAGCCATTTGAAATACAATCCGTCAATACATTTCCTGGTCGCATGATAGTTAACAATGGCTCGTTCTCTTTAAATCCAGGAGTTCATTTTGTTGTTGACCCTTCATCATCTGGTTTTGTCGGAGAACTAAGACCTTTTATGTTAACTCCTAAAATGCTTTTTGATCGTGAGGGGTTAAGCAAAATCATTCGAGACATTCGAAATGAAAAAACAGATAGAAATAGTGTAGTCCTAGACTTGATTGATTTGGACTTGGATACATTAAAACAGTTGTCTGGAATTTCTCAAGCTTTAGCAGCCTATTGCCATGTGATTGAAATCACAGATGAAAAATTCACATGGTCTGTGAGCACAGAGCAATTGCCAAATGCTCTGATTAAAATTCAAGACTCAATCTATTCCGGAGGTCCATTGAATGTTGAGATTGACGCACAACTATTGAACAATTATATGTCGCAGAATGTCATTGCATACTTGCCTGGGAAAAAGAAATGTACAAAAACAATTCTGTTTACGGCACACTATGATCATTTGGGGCACATGGGGTCGAACACCTATTTCCCCGGGGCGAATGACAATGCCAGTGGAACGGCAATGCTATTTACAATGGCCAAGTACTTTAAAGAAAATCCATCTGACTACAATGTTATGTTCATTGCTTTTGCGGGGGAAGAGGCAGGGCTGTTGGGTTCAAAGTATTTCGTTGAAAATCCTATTCTGAAACTTAAGAAAATTAAGTTTCTGGTCAATCTAGATATTATGGGTTCAGGTGAAGATGGAATTACAGCAGTGAATGCAACAGTTTTTGAAAAAGAGTTTGAGCTTCTCCAACGCATAAATGAAGAAAAAAAATTATTAACCAAAGTGAAAAGACGCGGTCCATCGGCCAACTCAGACCATTATTGGTTCACCGAGAATGGTGTTCCTGCATTCTTTATATACACAATGGGCCCGAACAAACATTACCATGATATATTTGATACCTATGAAGAATTGAGCTTTAGAGAGTATGATGATATCACCGACTTACTCATCACGTTTGTAAGACGCCTGAATTGATTGAGTAATGGTTACCTGATTTTTCAGAGCTTACTTGGTTTTACATCTTGTGAAATTTCTGTATTTTCGGATAATAAATGATTGTCTTATGAGGTTTGTTCTCCCAATACTTATTTTATTCATCTCTTGTAATTTGTTTGCGCAGCCATATGCGGGTAAGGAGTTGGCCCAAACTGCAGGTCTTGACATCTCAAAAGCAGCGAATTGTACTCCGCCTACAGCAAGTACTACAATGGAGCTGAATAATGTTCGGTTTTTGGTTCACACTGCAGGTAACTTATGGCAAATACCCGGTCAAAATTTAGCGCAATATGAGGTCCCGAAAAACTCGGGAATAATGGCGCTTTTTACCTCTGCATTATGGCTCGGAGGAACAGACATCAACGGGCAGCTTAAATTGGCTGCATTGCGTTACCGCAACGGACAAGATTACTGGACAGGTCCGCTGTCTCAGGGTCCAGCAGAAACTACATGGGAAAACTGCAATACATACGACAAGCACTTTATTACTGTACAAGATGAAATCCGCCTTTTTGATGCATGGTTTACTGCTGGGATGGAAGATGCCGCAAATGGGACAAATCTTCAATCGGAGCTGTTTCAGGATTATGAGATTCCGGATATTATTAAGGAATGGCCTGCACACGGAGACATTACGCAGGGACAAGATTATTATTTAGCTCCTTTTTTTGATAGAAACGAGGACGGTGAGTACAGGTGGGAGGATGGAGATTACCCATGGCATGACATTTATAAAACGAAAGCCTGCGAAACGGATCGCACTGTGTCGTTGTATGGAGATTTAAATTATTGGTGGGTGATGAATGATAAGGGGAATATTCATACGGAAACAGGTGCTGACCCTATTGGTATGGAGATTCGTGCTCAGGCATTTGCTTTCTCGTCGAATGATGAGATCAACAATATGACCTTTTATAATTATGAACTAATTAACAGGGGAACTCAAACACTTTATGACACCTACTTTGGATATTTTACTGATGGTGCATTGGGCGATCCGTTGGATGATTATGTAGGGTGTGATGTAAGTCGTGGTTTGGCCTACTACTACAATGGAGACAATTACGATGGAGACAATGCGGGTTGGCTTGGTTATGGGAGCATTCCACCAGCCGTTGGTGTCGACTTTTTCGAAGGTCCATATCAGGATAATGATGGTATTGACAATGCATACGGTATAGGTCCCAATGAGGCATTAAATGGAATTGGGTATGGAGATGGTGTCATTGACAATGAGCGTTTTGGAATGCGTCAATTCCTATACTATAGTAACACAACGCTTGGTGCAAACCCGAGTCAAACTGATCCAGTTTCTGCGGCAGACTATTACAGTTATTTGCAGGGGTATTGGAAAGATGGCACATCATTTTTCTATGGCGGTACCGGTCATATTTCAGACGCAGAAACAGACCCAACAGTTCCGTGTGATTTTATGTTTCCTGGAGATACAGACCCATTGGGTTGGGGAACTGGAGGTAATCCTCAAGCACCATGGACAGAGCAAACTTCTAACAATCCGCCGAATGATCGTCGATTTGTTCAATCTGCAGGTCCATTTGTACTTACACCTGGCGCAGTGAATAATATTACAGTGGGCGTGGTATGGGCCCGAGCGACCTCCGGAGGCCCTTTTGCTTCGGTTGAGGTCCTGCGCCGCGCAGATGACAAAGCACAAGCCTTGTTTGAAAATTGCTTTCGTGTTCTTGATGCACCACATGCCCCAAATCTTTCCATTCAAGAATTAGAAAATGAGCTGATTTTGACTCTAAGCAACTCTTCATCTTCAAACAATTTTAATGAAGGATATGTAGAATTTGACCCATTAATCACTCCAGAAGATAGTTTGACGGACAAATATTATCGTTTTCAAGGATATCAAATTTATCAGTTAAAGCAGAATGACGTGGCCCTATCAGATATTCAAGACGTATCCAAAGCAAGGTTAGTCGCGCAATGTGATATTGAGGATGGAATTGGTCGGATCATCAATTTCGAGTTTGATGAGGATCTTGGAGCGAGTGTGGCAGTTGAGCGCGTTGATGGTGCTGATGAGGGGATCCAACATAGCTTTAGTATCAAAGAAGATGAGTTTGCCCAAGGGGATAAGGAATTGGTTAATTTTAAGCGGTACTATTACATTGCTATTGCCTATGCTCATAACGAGTATGAGAAATACGACCCGACAGATCCATTGGCGTTGAATGGACAAAAAAAATCATACATCGCAAGTCGAAAAGCAGCAATAGGTGAAGTTAAAGTTGTAGAGGCTATTCCTCACAACCCCACTCCAGAGGCAGATGGTACAAGTCAAAATATTGAGTACGGCTCTTCTCCAATTATTCGCAGAATGGACGGATATGGAAACGGAAATCGAGCAATAGAATTAACGGATGCGTCAAAAGCGTACATTGTCCAAAATGGATTTATGGAAAAGCCAGAGTACACGAGAGGAAATGGTCCAATTCATGTAAAAATAGTAGATCCACTAAATGTAACAGACGGATATTTTGAATGCGAGTTCGTTGATTATACGCCAACCAATTTTAATGGGGTTGATACAGCTTCTTGGCTTATTAAACGATATGATACAGAAAACGGAATACTTTTAGAAACCTATTCTTCAGAACGAACAATTGCATCGAATAACGAGCAGATTATCCCTGAATTGGGGATTTCTGTGCAGATCAAACAACAGAAATATACCATTCCAAACGGAGTAAATGGAGCGCAATATACCACAGAAATGATTTCCTCTGAGCTCAATTTTTCGGACAGTTCGAAACAATGGATGTCTTTTATTTCGGATAATGATGGGTTTTTTCCAACCAATTGGATTCGCTCTGGAACGTATTCACCTGAGACTGATGCCAACGATCCAGGTTATGAATGCTTGGATCAGACAAGTCCGTCTTATAGAGATTATTTAGACCCTTGTAATTATCCAGATTGGGGTGGAACGAATAACTTTATCGATCCAGATAAGACTTTTTCGAAACTTCTGGGTGGTGGAATTGCACCACATGCACTTACTGGATTTGAAGGAAGTTACATGCCGATGGCTTATTACAATTATGGAACCCCGACATCTGCAAAAAATGCGTCATCTTTAAGTTTTTTACCTAGTGTTGATATTGTTATTACATCAGATAAAGCCAAATGGACGCGCTGTCCTGTTATTGAAACAGGTAGAATAGCAGCATTAAATATTAATGGAGCGCTACCAGGACAGATGCGTAAGAGTCCATCAGTCGATAAAAATGGTCAGCCAGACAATTCTTCAACAACTGGAATGGGATGGTTCCCGGGTTACGCAATTGATATTGAATCAGGTGCACGCCTTTATATGGCCTTTGGAGAGAATTCATTTTTGGTAAACGATAATGGTGGAGATATGATCTGGAATCCATCAGAGAAGCTTGTTGATTCGGAAGGGGCACCAGTAATGGGAGGTGTTCAACCGTTTTATGTTTTTAGCTATCAAACATCAACGATTAACAATTACATCCAAGGCTTTGATTTTTCCGCTTACATCCCAGATGAGGCAGAGAATGAGCTTACGAATTTAGCGCGGATGAAGTTGCTCGAGGTTGAAGCGGATAACAATGCCGCAAAACGTCAGTTCTATGGGAGCTTATCTTGGATTGGATACCCATTACTTCGAGCGGGAAGAACGCACATGGAGTCGGATGTAACGATTCGCCTACGAGTAAACAAAGAGTACAAAGAGTTTGTTGCAACAAATGATTTTCAAGGCAGACCAGCATACTCATGGAACATGTCAAACATTACTACTGAAAAAGGACTAAAGAGTCAATTGGTTGAAGCATTAGAAATGATTAATGTTGTACCTAACCCATATAAGGCATATTCTGAATATGAGCGCAATAGAATTGATTCGAGAATCAAAATCACCAATTTGCCCGAACGCTGTACAATTAAAATTTATTCGGTCAATGGAAAACTGATTAAAACATTTAATAAAGACAACCCATCTACGTATCAAGATTGGCTTTTGATTAACAACAAAGGGATTGCGGTATCTTCAGGAGTTTATTTGATTCATGTAGAGGTTCCGGGTGTAGGAGATCGAATAATCAAATCGTTTGTGGCAATGCGACAAGTTGATTTGAATGGCACGTAAAATTATCTGGGTAGACTAATTCGAAATGTAGTTCCAATGTCTAATTGAGATTCCAAAACAAACACATTTCCTTTGTGGTATTCCTTTACAATTCGTTTTACAAGAGACAGTCCGAGTCCCCATCCACGTTTTTTTGATGAAAAACCGGGCTCAAAGATTGTAGAGAGCTGATGTTGAGGAATGCCTTTGCCTGTATCCTTAATGTCAATATGAACCCAGTTGATTGCCTCTGAAACATGTACTTCCAATTGCCCCTCGGCAGCCATAGTGTCAACAGCATTTTTTGCAATATTCTCAACAACCCATTCAATCAATGACGCGTTATGCTTGACTTGAATATTTCCATTCGAGTTCACAATCACATTTATTTTGTTTGAAATTCTTGGCTTTAGATAAGACATTACATTGCGAACTGTTAGGCAAATGTCGTTATCTGAAAGCTGTGCGTTTGATCCAATTTTAGAAAACCGGTCGGTAACTTTTTCCAGGCGGTCAATATCTTTTTGCATTTCTTTCGTAACCATTGGGTCAATTTCCTTCGATTCTAACAATTGAACCCATGCCATTAATGAAGACAGTGGAGTGCCAAGCTGGTGAGCAGTTTCCTTCGCCATCCCTGCCCAAACTTGGTTTTGTTCAGCCTTTCTAAATGTACTGAATATAACGTATCCTATAAAGGCAAATAAACCAATTACAATGAATTGTATATATGGGAAATATTGGAGTTGCTTAAGCTCTGGACTTGCGCCATAATACAATTTACTTTTGGTCCCATTTTGAAAGTCAATCAGAAGCGGTTCGTTTGAGCTCATGCTTTGAATGAATTCCTTTGTTCGACTTTCTTTTTTATTGACTTCTGGAATATTTGTTCGAATTAATTTTTTTGTTGTTCCATCTACCAACAGCACGGGAACGAGGCTTTCGTTGTTAATCAGGTCTGTATTAAAGGCTTCAATGAGTGAGTCACGCTTGTATTCAAGTTCAGTAATTCCTTTTGAATCGGTGTAATAATATGAAATGAAAAAACCATCGAAGACTTCTACAGTAAAGCTCGCATTTTTCTTCTTCCAAATACCCGCAAGAACGAGGAGAGAATCGTCATAATTTTGAATGATTTCTTTTCGCGTTGCATTGGGATAAAGTCCTCTTAGTGAACTTGTATCAAAATCTAAATTTCTACTTCCTGAAATATATCCATCATCGTCTACAGCGATGACAGGAATGTCTGTATTTCGTTTTGCAATTGTAAGGGGGAAGTTGTTGCTGAAATCTTCATCCAATGGACTTTTTTTCGCAGCTTCTGTAGTCGCTTCAACCCAAAGTGACATTTTATCTCTTTCTTGTTCTCGAAGCTCAGAAAATGTTTTATTGGTCAGCTGGACCAATTCGATTTTTTTTTGAATTGCACCGACCCAATGCTGCGCTCGTTCTTTTTCTCGTTCTGCAACTTTAGAAACAATTCGGTTAGACACGAACAAAGACACCCCAACCAATAGCAGGGCAAACACCAATAATGCTATTTTCCATTTCTGTTTGTTCGAATACAAGTTCATTCTTCTTCACTAACGATATAAAAACAGTATTCGTGTAATCAATTCTAAATTGAACAATGTCTTGAATCCACGAAACTGACCTGATGACTGCAGTGTCAGTTGTAAAATTAAAAGTAATTTTATCCTGTACAAACTATGCAGCAATTGCCTATGAAGAATCAATATCAAAAACCAATCATTGTTTTCGGACTCACCTCTCTTATTTTGGCACTTTTGTTCTTTACACTTCCCATTAATTTATTTGATGGAATCATTGTAAAACAAGACGGGCTTCAGGAAGTTCAATTTGAGGCTCCACTGAGCTTATCTTATTTTATTGGATTGGGCTACAGTGAAGCAGATTTAGAGGGTGTAAAGACTTTTTATTTATTACCGAAGGGCTATTTGGTTGCAGGCATTTTGTTGTTTGGAATTCCAGGATTATTGGCGTACCGAATTTATCTTAAAGCCACAAAATAGTGAAAGAAATAAACCCATTGAAACTTATGTTACAATGGATGTAACAGCTTACGTCTATTTTTGAAAAAACGATGTATATGTTTCAAAATTTATTCAAAAAAACAGATTATAAAAAGCTTTTGGAGGATGGTGCAATTGTTATTGACGTTCGAAATCCTGGAGAATTTTCAATGGGAGCTCTTCCGGGATCAGAGAACATTCCACTCGCAACATTAGGGGGTAGAGTGAATCAAATTAAAGAACGAAAAGTTGCAGTTATTTGTGTGTGTGCATCAGGAATGCGATCAGGAATTGCCAAAGGACAATTAAAGTCCGCTGGAATTGAGGCATACAACGCTGGGGCATGGACGAAGCTAATTTTTTCTCATTTTGAATAACCAATCTTTAAATTAGAGGGACTTTCCCTAAGTTTAAAATCTCCTTGTTAGTTGTGTTAGAATGAGTTACCTTTGCATAAAAATTCTTTGAATGGATTACCTCGAAGTCATATCAAGTGCCTACGAATCTTCATTAAACTATCTATGGAAACTTGTTACTGATCCTCTTGGAAAGGGATATTTGAATGGCCTTTATTTCTTAATTTCTATTTCTCTGATTATTTGGGGATTGGAAGTATTATTGCCATGGCGCAGAAATCAGAACAGAATACGAAAGGATTTCTGGATGGATACGTTCTACATGTTTTTCAATTTCTACATTTTTGATGTGATCGCTTTTGCAGCACTCGTAAAAGTGACCTATTTATTGTTTAGTGATTTTACGGCCATACTCGGCTATAAAGGAGGCGTTCTAGTTGATTTTTCAAATGTTCATTGGTTGACTCAAATGGCATTGTTTTTTGTTATCATTGATTTTGTTCAATGGTGTGTCCACATGCTGTTACACAGGGTTCCATTTTTATGGAGATTTCATAAAATCCATCATTCTGTAAAGGAAATGGGTTTTGCAGCACACCTCCGCTATCATTTTGTTGAAAACATGGTGTATAGACCTGCGAAGTATGTAGTTGTATCTTTATTGTTCGGGTTTCAATTTGAAAATATTTTTTACATCTATTACATATCTGTACTAATTGGGCATTTGAATCATGCCAATTTGAACTTAGATTATGGACCTCTTAGGTATCTGCTTAACAACCCGAAAATGCACATTTGGCATCACGCAAAAGAGTTTCCAAAATCCCATCCAAACGGGATGAATTTTGCAATTTCATTGAGCATTTGGGATTATTTATTTGGTACAAGTTATGTTCCGTCGTCTGGTCGTGATATAGAACTTGGGTTTGCGAACGACGAACATTACCCAGACAGTTTTTTCGGGCAGCTCATTGAACCTTTCAGAAAGAGAAAATGAAAAAATACCTCGGGATTACAGTTGTCGCTGTTTGCACACTCGGACTGGCACCATTTTCTCCAGAACCTCATATTTGGAAGCAAATCAAAAATATCTGGTTTGGACGTAAGATGCTAACCATAGATTGGATCGATTGTTTGATACATGGTTTGCCCTGGATTGTATTAGTAGCCGTTGTCATCCAAGTAATTCGTGGAAAATAAGAAATTGAAAAATGTGCTGAATTAAATTCAGTTAAGTCAAGAGGTTTGTCATTGAAACTTTTCCATCAATAATGTTGGCCAATTCACTTATTTTTACTCGGTCTTGCTCCATTGTATCGCGATCTCGAATTGTCACTGTTTCATCCTCCATGGTCTGGTGATCGACCATTACGCAATATGGTGTTCCAATTGCGTCCTGTCGGCGATACCGTTTTCCTGGAGAATCTTTTTCGTCGAATGCACAATTGTGATTGAGTTTTAATGTATTCATTATTTCGCGTGCCTTTTCTGGTAGACCGTCTTTTTTAGTCAGCGGCATTACTGCAACTTTGTACGGCGCTAAAGCTGGAGGAATTGAAAGGACAGCCCTAGTTTTCCCATCTCCTAAGTCTTCGTTCTTAAAAGATGAACTCAATACGGCTAGAAACATTCGATCCAACCCGATTGATGTTTCGACGACATAAGGGACATAGTTTTCATTGATTTCAGGATCAAAATATTGTAGCTTCTTTCCAGAGTGCGCTTCATGTTGTTTGAGGTCAAAGTCAGTTCTTGAGTGAATTCCTTCCAGTTCTTTGAATCCCATCGGAAAATTAAACTCAATATCAGCGGCTGCATTGGCATAATGCGCCAGTTTAATGTGATCGTGAAATCTGTAATTCTGTTCTCCAAGCCCCAGTTTTTTGTGCCATTTGATACGCTGCTCTTTCCAGTAGTCATACCATTTCATTTCCTCTCCTGGGCGGACAAAAAATTGCATTTCCATTTGTTCAAATTCACGCATTCTAAAAATAAATTGCCTTGCAACAATTTCATTTCTGAAGGCTTTTCCAATTTGAGCAATACCAAATGGAATCTTCATTCTACCTGTTTTTTGAACATTAAGGTAGTTCACAAAAATACCTTGAGCGGTTTCAGGCCGCAAATAGATTTTTGATGCATCACCAGAAACAGAGCCCAATTCTGTTGAGAACATCAGATTAAATTGGCGGACTTCAGTCCAGTTTTTAGTTCCAGAGATTGGGCACGAAATATCTAAATCCATGATTAGGTTGTAAACACCTTCGAGGTTTTCCTTCCCGAGTGTTTCTCTCATGCGCTGTTCAATATCGTTAATTTTGGCTTGATTTCTGAGAACATTTGGATTTGTTGCTAAAAATTGTTCTTTATCAAATGTATCGCCAAATCGTTTGATTCCTTTTTTGACGTCTTTGTCAATTTTTGAACGAATTTTCTCGATATGCTCTTCAATGAGTACATCAGCACGGTATCTTTTTTTCGAATCTTTATTGTCTATTAATGGGTCATTAAAAGCATCAACGTGACCTGATGCTTTCCATGTTGTAGGATGCATGAAGATGGCAGAATCGATTCCTAAAATATTTTCGTGCATTTGAACCATTGATTTCCACCAATAGGATTTAATGTTGTTTTTTAATTCAGCCCCCAATTGACCGTAATCGTAAGTTGCTGATAACCCATCATATATTTCAGATGAAGGGAATACAAATCCATATTCTTTCGCGTGCGAAATGATATCTTTTAGGTTGTCTTCTTTTTGCATGGTGTAAAATTAAAAAAGCCCCGACATTTATCGTCGAGGCTTTCACTATTTTTTAAGTATTATTTCAAGGTTGTGGGACAAACATAAGTCGTTTTAGGAATGGCAGTCTCACTTAATGCAGCAAATCCACCTGCAACATCGATTAAGTTTGTGTAGCCATTCTTTTTCAAAAGAGAAATAGCAATCACACTTCTGTATCCTCCGGCACAATGAATATGATAGGATTTATTTTTATTCAATACAGTTAAATTGTCGTTTAGGTAATCTAGCGGCAGGGTAGTCGCATTTTCTACATGTTCTGCCTCAAATTCACCTGGTTTACGAACATCAATAATCGCTGCCCCATCGTATTCTTTAGCGAGCGTTTCACTTGAAACTGAAGTGATTGTTTCTAAGTTATTCCCTGCATTCTTGTAGGTCGCTACGCCTCCCTTTAAATAGCCGATAGTATTGTCGTAACCAACGCGTGCGAGACGTTTAACGGCCTCTTCTTCTCTTCCTTCTGGGACAATCAAAATAAGCTTTTGGTTGAGGTCTTCAATGAGAGCACCGACCCACATTGCAAAAGTCCCGTCCAGTCCAATGAAAAGAGAGTTTGGAATGTATCCTTTAATAAATTCACCTTGGGACCTGACATCTAGAACCAATGCTCCATTTTCGATTTCTTCATTGAATTCATCTAAATTGAGCGCATGATTACCGTTTGCCAGAACAGCATCATAAGCACCGTATCCCATTTTGTTCATTATTGCATTCTTCGGGAAGTATTGTGGTGGAGGTAAAATACCGTCTGTCACTTCTTTAATGAACTCTTCTTTGGTCATGTCTGGACGAAGTGCATAATTTGTTTCTTTCTGCTCGCCGAGCTTACCCACAGTTTCAGAACTCATATTTTTACCACAAGCTGAGCCTGCGCCATGGGCAGGATAAACAGTTAATTCATCTGATAGAGGCATTATTTTATTCCGCAACGAATCAAAAAGCATTCCTGCCAATTCATTTCTTGTAAGGTCTGTTTTAACTGCTAAGTCAGGACGCCCTACATCACCTAGGAATAATGTGTCTCCTGTGAAAATAGCTGTTTCATTCCCTTCTTCGTCGATCAGTAAGAACGTTGATGACTCCTGCGTATGGCCGGGAGTATGTAAAACTTTTAAGCGCACATTTCCAATTCTGAATTCTTGATTGTCTTTAGCAATGATGGCATCAAAACCTGGATTTGCTGTTGGACCGTATACGATAGAAGCTCCGGTTTTATTCGCCAAATCTACATGACCCGAAACAAAATCAGCATGAAAGTGGGTTTCAAAAATATACTTGATCGTTGCTGCATCATCCATTGCCATTTTTATGTATGGATCGGTTTCTCTTAACGGATCAATAATTGCGACCTCACCGTTACTTTCAATGTAATATGCGGCTTCAGCTAGACATTTTGTATATAATTGTTCTATTTTCATTTTAAAAATTTATTCAAACAAATCTCGGAATTTAATGACTTCGGAAACGTGACAAAGGTCACATTTAAAAGACATTATGAATACCTTAGCTTTGTTCTTCAATCGCAAGATTGATCTGTTCAATGTAATTTAACAAGCGTTCACGACCAAATTTTGATTCACTTGATGTCGTATAAACTGGGGGAAGTGATTCCCATTGTTTGAGCATTTCCTTTTTATATTTTGCTAAGTTTTTTTGCAGCAAAGAACTGGATAGTTTGTCTATTTTCGTAAATACCATTGAAAATGGAATTTGTTTTTCTCCACACCAATTCATGAATTCTAAATCGATTTTCTGAGGTTCCAATCGTGAATCAATCAAAACAAAAACATTGACCAACTCTTCTCTTTTAGTAAGGTATTTAACAATGAACTTTTCCCATTCTGCACGATTTGTCTTAGAGGACTTTGCATATCCATAACCAGGCAGATCGACCAAGTACCATTCATCGTTAATAATGAAATGATTGATGAGCTGTGTCTTCCCAGGTTTACCTGAGGTTTTCGCAAGCTTTTTGTTGTTGGTGAGCATATTAATTAATGAAGACTTACCGACATTGGACCGCCCAATAAATGCATATTCCGGTTTCCCATCTTGCGGGCACTTGGAAATATCTGTGTTTGAAATCACAAAAGATGCGGTCTTGATCTTCATTAATTTTTTTTGTAAAATTACGATTAAATTTCTTTTTTCAGAGGTAAAAATGCCCATCTGTTTTTTCAATTTTAATAATCATTACTGCGACAACTAGTGAATTTCATTTACCTTTGTACAAACCTTATTTTATGAAATTTACCTTTTTTATATCCTTTGTTTTGACTCTTGTGGTTGCATCCTGCAGCTCTGATACTCCACATGTTGAAGTTGCTGTAAATCAAGATTTAACGTCACAAAAAAAGGAGGTGCCTGTTGATGTGCTCCCAACTAAATTGTTGAAAATGAATCTTGAGGGAATGGTTTGTCAAATGGGATGCGGCGGTGCTATTCGTAAAGAACTGAATGCTACGAAAGCAGTCGCGAATTGTGATTTTGATTTTGAAGAAGATCGAGCTGTTGATTTGGCAATGATTTCCTTCGATGAAAATAAAATAACAGCCGAAAAAATCATTGATATTGTGTCAGAAATGAACGGCGGACAGTTTGATGTGGGTTCAGTTACAATTGAACCACTCAAGGAATAATTTACTTGGTTCAAACAACCCTAATTAAATTCTATTTGGTTGAAGGAGTTGTGGTGGAGAGCGCTCCTAAATTTATCCGAATGCATGTTGCCAAGGGGGTTCAATGTTGTTCCTCGAGAAGTACCGATTAATGTCTTATTGATTTCGTTGGGACTTTTTTTATTACTTAACTTTGTGGCAAATTTGACGTTTTTATGAAACTGCATTATCGCGAAATGGGAAGTGGAAAGCCGCTTGTCATTCTCCATGGCTTGTTTGGGTTTTCTGATAATTGGCAAACCCACGCAAAAAAATTTGCTGAATATTATCATGTCATTCTTGTAGATTTACGGAATCATGGCCGCTCGGATTGGAGTGAGTCCTTTTCCTATAAGGAAATGGCTGATGACGTAAAGGAATTGTGTGATGACCTTCAGCTTTCTGACATTATTTTAATGGGGCACTCAATGGGTGGGAAAGTAGCGATTTGTTTCGCTCAGCATTATGACGTTTTGTTGGAAAAGATTATTGTTGTTGATATGGGAATCAAGCAATACCCGATGCACCACGAACATATTTTAAAAGGGATTCATGCTGTGAATTTATCAAACGTATCTGCTCGAAGAGAAGCTGAGAGGCAAATGTCTCCCCACATTGAATCTGATGGAGTGAAACAATTTTTATTGAAAAATTTGTATTGGAAAGACAAGGGCGAGTTGGCGTGGAGAATGAATGTTGTTGTTTTGGAACGTGAGATGGCACATATTCTTGAGGCATTGACTATCGATGAGGTTGTGATTCCTACTTTGTTCATTCGCGGCGCACTTTCCAATTATATACTCAATGAAGATCTTGAACTTTTGGAAGAGAAGTTTCTCGACTGGGAATTAATTACAATTCAAGGTGCTGGCCATTGGGTGCACGCAGAAACGCCAACACAATTTTCTGATTCTGTATTGGGTTTTTGTCTGAGGTAGTTAAGAATTTGAGTTTTTCTATTTGACCGCAGGGTGGATCAATTGTATCGTTCCATTCGTTGCATCCATCAATACATCTGCTCCAATAGGAAGTGTAAATTTGTTCAGCGTATGTCCGATTTGAGCTCCATAGAATACCGGAACAGGATGATTCATGAAATAATCTTCAAAAATTTCTTCTAATGTGAATGAATGTTCGGGCTCCTCTGCAAAGCACTTTCTGAAATTACCAAGAATGATTCCATTGACCTGATCAAAAACCCCATTCAGCTTCATCTGCATAAGCATTCGATCGATGCGGTAGGGTTCTTCTTTTACATCTTCTAAAAACACTATTTTTCCATTCCAATCTGGCAAGTACCCCGATCCAATAAGACTTGTAATTACACTAAGATTACCTCCAAAGAGCGCTCCTTTTGATTGTCCCCCCGAATAGGTTTTGATTGGGGCATCTCCCAGTTTGTTTTCATACTTTACCTTTGATTTTTTTATTAAAAGTTCTTCAATATATTTTAGTGAATAATCATTCCAAGTTGAGTTTCCACTGGGACCATGGAATGTAATAAGCCGAGATCGCACTGAAATGGCATTGAGCAAGGTTGTAGCATCACTAAACCCCATTATTATTTTTGGGTTTTTTGCTATTGTTTCGAAATTTATGTAAGGAAGTAATCTTGCACATCCCCAGCCGCCGCGAATAAAAAACACAGCTCGAATGTCCTTATCTTGTATTAACTTCATAAACCCTTCCGCACGTTCTTTATCAGTTCCAGCAAAGTAACCGTGTTTGTTTGTGCTATTTGTTGCTCGCTTTGTTTTAAATCCAAGTCGATGCAATATGTCTTCAAATTCAGAGATTTCTTTCTCCGATTTCACAATTCCTGCGGGTGCGCAAATACCGATAAAATCACCTTTTTTCAGTCCTTTTGGGATTTGAATTGTAGAATCTGTAGTTGCTATTGATCGAAAGGAAAGAAGCGGTACAGTTGCAATAGCACCACCAATCAATGGAATAACCTCTCGACGTGATAATTTCCTCATCCTGTTAAGGTAAGAAAAATGAGGGGATAGCTGAATGGGTTATTTGATTTTTGAAAAGAAGACTTTATCGCGGTCAATCTGCTCTTCCAAAACTTCGAAAAATGCATCGCGGGCATCTTCTTGAATACAGTCCAAAGGAAAAGAGAGTTGAAGACTTTTGATGTAGTCAAAGAATACGGTTTGTTGATGAACACTTACTTTTCGCAGTCCAGTAAAGTACATAACTACCACTTCACGATCTGCAACAATCAATGCTTTTGAAGACAAACCAACACGGTAGGATTTACTTACTAGTGCAATGAGTAGATTGTCCAGTGCACCGATCAAGAATGCAAGAGCCGGAAAAAGTGCCTCTTCAGTAATCGAGTAGAGTGCCACACCAGAGAAAGCCATAACAGCTGTTTCAAGAAGTAAATAGGTTCGAACACGCGATTTACGGTCTTTACTAACGGGTTGATTCCATTTGAATTTTGTGACCTTACTTACAATTCTGATCCCCATCCATCTTCGGAAGCTTTTGCGCAAAATGACAACCATAAAAAACAGTCCGATAGTGAGAAAAATTTCAAAACGAAATGGAAGGTTTTGCCCTGTCATCCTTAAGAATGAAATGGGCATGTCAAATCCAACATAAATACAGAAAAGCAATGTTGGAATGAGTAAAAAAAGTAGCAAAACATTTACAACCCTATTCATTCGGAATCAGTTTAAGTTTTTGTTTGATATCGTCAATGGTTTTTTGTGCACGATTGATTTTCTTTTCGACGTCTTTTTTTAATGCATCTGCTCCTTTACTATTGGCAAAGAAACCAAGGTTATTGCCGAGAAGTGTAATTTCTTTTTGATGCTTTTCGATGTCCTTGCGAAGGTCATTTTTCATGTTTCTAAACATCCGAGCGGCATCAGGACTGGATTGAATTGTATCAATCTTCGCTTTAAACATAATTGCATTCTTTTCTGCACCTTCAACCTTCAATGCTCCATAGTGCGTGTCCATTGCCCCTTTGAACCGTTTAAAAATACCATCTTTCTGACGCATCGGCACTTTTCCGATTGCATTAAATTTATCGGAGTAGGCTTTCAATGCAGTTAGTGCCTCTTTTTTGTCAGCGGGTAGTTTATATGCTTGTATTTCTGTCAGTAATGCTTCTTTGTCGGCGAGATTATTTTCAAATGCTTTGTCTTGATCATCAAAATAAGCTTTTCGTGCATTGAAGAAATTGTCGCAGGCCTCACGAAATGCTTTCCACAATTTTTGTTCATTCTTTCTTCCAGAATGCCCTATTGTTTTCCACTGCTTTTGAAGCTGAATCAATTTGTTTGCAGTTTCTTTCCATTCAGTCGATGAACTTAATTCTACTGCCTTCTCAATAAGTACTTGTTTCTTTTTCGCAATGCCGTCAAATGCTTCATTGACCTTTCCAAAAAACACCTTTTTTGCATCAAAAAAGACATCACATGAGGCACGGAATGCTTTCCAAATTTCGTCATTCTCTTTTTTTGGACCAAAACCAATGGTCTTCCACTCTTTTTGAATCGCAAGAATTTCAGAAGTTTTTGCATCCCATTCTTTGACTGAACTTAGTGTTTCAATCGAGTTCGAAATTGCATCTATTGTTTCGAGGAGTGCTTGTTTTTTCTTCAGGTTTTCCTGTTGCTTTGAGCGCTGGTCATCGTAGAAGCGATTGATTCGTTCATAAGATGATCTTACCTCGGTCCAATAGGCATCTTTTACGGCTTCCCATTTCTCATTTGGAACAGGACCAATGTCCTCCCAATCATTTTGGATGCTTTTGAGTTGAGATTCCACTTCTTTGATACTTTTAACCTCTATCAGCGCTTTCAAGCGTTCAATTACTTCTGTTTTCAGTTGGTAATTGCGATGAAAATCGTGGTCTTTTAACTCTTTGTATATTTTGATATTGTAGAAGAAGTCTTCCAGTAATTTTGAATATTCCGCCTGAATCTCATTGCGTTTTGCTCTTGGGATATCCCCAATAACTTTCCAGTTTTCTTGAATCTCTTTGAAAGATGCGAAAGCAGTGCCAATATTTTCTTCTGTGGTTACAACTTTTTGAAGTTGTGCGATCAATGCACGTTTTGCGGTGAGATTTTTCGATTCTGTCTCATTTCGTGCATCAATAATTTCTTTTTTCTTTTTCTTGTAATCATTGTAGATTTCATAGAAGGATTCCTTCAGTTCGAGGAGCGCATCATTGGACAGGACTTCCTCCGAAGATTGATCTAAAGATTCATCTGCTTCTTTTGAGGCGTCTTCTTTTAATTGAGCTACTTGTTGTTTGCGCTCTTCCTCAAGCACATAATCGTTAAATTTTGTTCTTAATTCATTCACATCATTGCTGATTGCGAGAAGGTCTTCTTGTGCGACATGCGTTTTTAACTGTTCAATAAAATCTACGTATTCCATATCTGATTAGCTGATTACTTGGACCATATCAAAATTTGTTAATGCAACAAACTCCTCAATGCGTTCTTCTAAATCTTTTTTTGTAATGTTCATCAATCGTTCAGTCCCGAACTCTTCCACGCAGAAAGAAGCGAGCGCTGATCCGTTTATAATTGCTCGTTTCATACTTTCAAATGAAATATCTTGTGTGCTTGCAATATATCCCATAAAACCACCGGCAAATGTATCTCCAGCTCCTGTTGGATCAAAAACCTCTTCTAAAGGCAATGCTGGAGCAAAGAACATATGGTCTCCATGGAACAATAATGCACCGTGTTCTCCTTTTTTGATGATCAAGTATTTGGGGCCCATAGCACGAATTACTTTTGCGGCTTTCACCAAAGCGTATTCATTTGATAGTTGGCGGGCTTCTTCATCGTTAATAATGAGCACGTCTATCAATTTTAAGGTTTCTTTTAAGTCGTCCATTGCGATGTCCATCCAAAAATTCATGGTATCCATGGCAATTAATTTTGGACGTACGGTTAAGCGCTCAATCACCTGACGTTGCACTTGAGGGCTTAAATTTCCAAGCATGAGATAATCACAGCCTTGATAGCTATCAGGGATCGTAGGGTTAAAGTGTTCCAAAACATTGAGCTCAGTGACAAGCGTGTCTCTAGAATTCATATCGTTGTGGTATTTTCCAGACCAGAAGAATGTTTTCTCTCCTTTTTTTATTTGCAGTCCCTCCAAATTAACATTTCTGTTCTTTAGTTGATTCAGCATTTCTTCTGGAAAATCCTCTCCAACAACTGAAACGATATTTTGCTTGTTGTTATAGAAAGAAGCTGCCAATGCAATGTAAGTACCTGCACCACCAATAATTTTGTCTGTTTTACCGAATGGCGTTTCGATTGCATCAAAAGCCACTGATCCTACTGTAAGTAAACTCATTGTTCTGTTTTAATTCAGGCGCAAAGATAGAAAAAAGCTATCGGTTTTTGGGTGTATTTAATGGTTGCTCTGCTTGTTTTCTCTAAGAACCTTGTGTGTATTTGAATTTTATTTGAAAATGAACAAGCCCAGCCACAACATACAGAATCTTTCGTTAAGAAAGAATGAACCGGCAGCAACAGAATAAAATGAGAAGAATACCTTGAAAAAAAGCAATTATTTCTTCCAATTGAAGGTATAGGTCAATCCTGAATTTAAATACAAGAAATGGTCGCGTACACCAAAATTTGATGGCTCTTCAATTCCGTGATTTGTGTAAATATAAGAAGGAGTAAGGTAATTTGAAGATAGGGAAAAATAGAACAAGATGCAAAAGGTTTGCTTGAATAAAAGAGGTAATGATGACATTGTATGTTTCCATTAGTTAAATGATTCCTCATTGAGACTATTGGCTTGAAACAACAACAAATCCCAACATTATGGCGTTAATAAGTAAGAGGGGGTTTTGTATGGAATCAGTAGTAATAGCATAAATTTGTTCAATGCGAAAGAGGCGTTTGTTAAAGATTGGAATATGGTTTTTCAGTATTGCAGTTGGATTGTTTCTGCTTATTTCTTTGTTGCTTTGGATATACAAGGATGAAATTTGTCAGCTAGCAATTGGCAAGCTGAATGAAAACCTCAAAGCAAAAGTAACCGTTTCTGAAGTTGATTTGACCTTTTGGGGAACGTTTCCAAATTTATCCATTGACTTTAATCATGTATTTGTTCAGGATGCCATTGAGGGTTCTACAGAAAGAGATACCTTGCTGTATTCCGATCGCATTCGTTGTAAATTGAATCCGCTAGATATTTGGTACGAAGATTATAACGTGAAGACCCTGGAGGTCAACACTGGAGTACTCAAATTAAAAGTAGATTCTCTGGGAGCAAACAATTACGACATTTTAAAGGAAACCGATTCGGAATCCAGTTCAGAGAGTTTTAATTTTCGCCTCGATAAGGTCGAAATGGAGAAATTCCGATTTAGTTACTCTAATGTTGCAACTGCTCAAGAGTATGATGTTCAGATTAATACGATGGAATTGAATGGGGAGTTTTCAGAGGAAATATTTACTACGAAAGCAGATGCAGATATTCAAATTATTTCTGCGAAAAGTGGATCCGTTCCTCTTGTATCAAACAAGCCAGCGAAATTATCTATAGGCCTTGACGTAAATGCCAAGACGGGAACTTTAGAGATTCCACAATCCCTCGTTTACATTGCAGACCTTCCATTTCAATTTGACGGAAATGTGGATGAGGACGGATTTAATTTTAATCTAAAAGGGAAAGATATCCCGATAAAAGATGCTGCGAACAACCTATTCGTAGAACAAACGCAAGGGATTAAAAAGTTCTCTGGAGCAGGCACCTTATTGTTCGAATTGGAAATGAATGGAACAAATGATGCGACATCACCAGTGGAAATTGAGTGTTATTTTGGTGTTGAGAAAGGAATGCTCCGTGATCCGGACAGTGGCATTCAACTCTCAGACTTATCTTTCAACGGGAAATATTCAAACATCGGAGGTGCTGAAAATGAATATTTGAAGCTTCAAGAAATTGGATTTAAAACACGTGGTGGCCCTTTTAAAGGCGCTATTTATTTGACTAAATTTGAGTCGCCTCACCTTTCAGGTTCGATGAATGGAGTGCTGAATTTGGCTGTGCTTAGGTCCCTGTTCAGTTTGTCATCTTTCCAAAAACTGAAGGGATCGGTTGATGTTTCAACCAATTTTGAAGTTCAGGCAGAACCAACAAGAAATGATTCATACAATTATCGAATAGATCGCTGTGAAGGAAAAATGCGTTTGTACCGGGTCGATGTGCAATTGATTAATGACAAACGAGTCTATAAGAACATCAATGGCTTGGCGTATTTGCGAAACGATCGAATTGGAATGGAGGATGTGTCGCTCAAGGTGGGCAGTTCCGATTTCAAACTGGATGGTGTTTTTAAGGACGTCATCAATTATTTCAGAAACCGCGGAAATCTTGTTGCTGATGTCCAACTAAAAAGCAAATGGATTGATTTAAAAGACCTAGGTGCTGACACAAAAGAGGATAAGATGATTCGTGAACGATCGTTCATTCTTCCAGATGATATAGAGGGCAATATTTTTCTCGATGTTGATGAAATCCGTTATGAAAAACATATATTTTCTCAGTTGAGAGGAAATATGAACCTACGAAATCGAAAAATTAGCTTCCCACAAATTTCTGTTACAAGTGGCGGAGCTGATATCAGAGGTTCTTTGATTATTGATGAGGGTAAACCTGAAATTTTTTATATCAGCAGTCAGATTGTTTCCAACAACATTAACTTTCAGAAGCTATTTGCGGAGTGGGACAATTTTAAGCAGGATGTCATTCAATCAGCCAACATTTCTGGAACCGCCCAAGCGAATGTAAAGTTTGACGCCCCTTTTGATTTAAGGAATGGGATATTAATGAATGCAATAAAGGCTCAGATCGGCGTTCAAGTGGACAATGGTCGATTGGTTGGTGTTGAGTCATTCAAAGAGATTACGGAGAGTTTAAAAGCAACAACAGGAGCTCGCTTGGTTATTGGCAAGGACAATATTGACGCCTTTGAGCGAAAACTAAAAGACCTAAAATTCAATCGACTTAAAAACACCTTACTGATAAAAGAGGGAGTGATCTCTATTCCGTTGATGTCGATTCAATCGTCAGCTCTTGACATTGAGATGTCAGGTAAACATACATTTGAGAACCAAATAGATTATCGATTTGGGTTTCGCTTTAGAGATATCAAACAAAATGAGTACAGTGAGTTTGGGACGATTGAAGACGACGGCACGGGAAGATTTGTATTCATGCGCATGTATGGAGATTTGTATGATCCAAATTTTGAGTGGGACAAAACATCCAGTAAGGCCCACAACAAAGAAATACGTGAAATTGCAAAAAGAGATGCAAAATCAATTCTTAAAACTGGATTGGGATTGTTTAAAAATGACACTACCGTGAAGCAATATATTCAAGAACGCCGCCCCCATGAGGAACTTATTATCCATGTGGATCCATTGGATGAGATTGATGAATTGATGAAGCAGAAACAACCTAAAAAGGATACCAAGATTCGAAAATGGGTCAAAGCGATGCGTGAAGAATCGGAAAAAGAAAACGCAAAAAAAGAAGAATTTGATTTCGATTAACTAAAGCGTTTTCTCTTTTTCAATTGGGTTCAATTCATAGAGATTTGTTTATTCGATGTATCTTTGCATTCAGATGGCAAAAATTCGTGACATAGAATTGGGTGATTTCCCTCTTATTCTAGCACCTATGGAGGATGTGAGTGACCCACCATTCCGTGCTTTGTGTAAAAAGCACGGGGCCGATTTGATGTATACCGAATTTATCTCTTCGGAAGGCTTAATTCGAGATGCCGTGAAAAGTGTTCAAAAACTCGATATATATGAATACGAGCGCCCAATAGGAATTCAAATTTTCGGTTATGACATCGAAAGTATGAAGCAGGCAACACGGATTACAGAACAGACCAACCCCGATATTATTGACATTAACTATGGCTGTCCAGTAAAAAAAGTTGCATTGAAAGGTGCTGGGGCAGGAATTCTACAAGACATTCCCAAAATGGTTGAGATGACCAAGGAAATAGTGAAGTCGACCCACTTGCCAGTTACTGTAAAAACACGTCTCGGCTGGGATGAAGATTCGAAATATATTGTCGAAGTTGCGGAACGGCTTCAGGATGTTGGGATTGAGGCGATATCTATTCATGGCAGAACAAGAAAACAAATGTACAAGGGTGAAGCGGATTGGAGTTTAATTGCTGATGTTGCAAACAATCCGAGAATGAATATTCCTGTTTTCGGAAATGGCGATATTGACACTCCTGAAAAAGCAGTTGAATACAAAAACCGATACAATGTTGATGGTGTGATGATTGGTCGCGCAAGTATTGGATATCCATGGATTTTTAATGAAATTAAACACTTTATCAATACGGGAGAACATTTGGCTCCACCTACAGTAAATGATCGAGTGGAGGCGGCTATTCAACATCTTGAAATGAGTGTTGAGTGGAAAGGTGAAATTCTCGGTATCGCAGAAATGAAGCGACACTACACGAATTATTTTAAGGGGATCGCCCACTTTAAAAAAACAAGGATGAAACTGGTGACTTCGTTTGATTTGAATGAAATTCGTGAGACGCTGGATGAAATCAAGGAGAACGCCGATCGCTACGAGTTTGTGAGTTAAACCCATATATTTGATCGCCAAACACCTCTCCATTTGTGAAATAAAATCACATATTTACCAGTAAATATTGACAATCACTTTGATAAATTTGTCAGTCACAGTCATTTTATAAGGTGATGGAAATATGGTTATCTTAGCAACGTAAAAAAGGAATATTATGCAACGGTATAAAAGTTACATTCAAGGACAATGGGTAGATGGTGATGGAGTAGAAACTCAATTGATCAATGCGATTACAGGTTCAGTTATTGGGGAAACTTCCAGTGCTGGATTTGACTACAATGCAATCCTTGAATATGGGAGAAGAACAGGTGGACCGAAATTGCGGAAAATGACGTTTCAGGAGCGGGGGAGAATGCTGAAAGCGCTGGCCTTGCACCTTTTGACGTTGAAGAAAAAATACTACGAGGTGAGTGCTTGGACCGGAGCGACTAAAGTAGATTCATGGATTGATATTGAAGGAGGCATCGGAAACTTATTTGCGAATGCGTCGTTGCGACGGCAATTCCCGGATCTTCCCTACTACGTGGATGGAAGTGCAGCACCTCTTTCAAAAGAAGGAACATTTATAGGACATCACATTATGGTTCCGAAGCAAGGAATCGCCGTTCATATCAATGCATTTAACTTTCCCATATGGGGAATGCTTGAAAAGATTGCAGTGAATTTGATGGCTGGTGTTCCAACAGTTGTAAAACCGTCAGAATATACTTGCTTTTTAACTGAAGTAATGGTGCGTGATATTATCGCATCTGAAATTTTACCTGAAGGGGCGCTCCAACTGGTTTGTGGGCTCGGTCGGGGAATCATTGATCATGTTGATTCAGAGGATGTAGTAACGTTCACAGGAAGTGCACATACAGGAAAATTATTGAAGGGATTGCCGCATATTACTGATAGAAGTGTACCATTCAACTTGGAAGCTGACTCCTTAAATGCCTCTGTCTTGGGACAGAAAGCCATACCCGGAACCGCTGAATTCGATCTATTTATAAAAGAGGTAACTCGAGAAATAACGGTAAAAACAGGGCAAAAATGTACAGCGATTCGACGTGTGATTGTACCCGATAACTTAATAGGTGAAGTGCAGGAAGGCATTGCCGCTCGTTTGGCTAAGACAGTGATTGGTGATCCAGCTCAAGAAGGTGTTCGAATGGGTGCGTTGGCGTCTCGAATACAAGTGGATCGCGTTCGTGAGAGTGTGGAACATCTGTCAAAGTCACAAGAAATTGTATTTGGTGATTTGGACAATTTTGATGTTGTTGGGGCAGACAAGTCAAAAGGAGCATTTTTCTCTCCAATTTTGTTCAGAAATGATGACCCATTCAACAAATTGGATGTCCACAATGTTGAGGCGTTTGGACCAGTATCAACTATTATGCCTTACAAAAATATGGATGAGGCAATAGAATTGGCACGAATGGGTAAGGGATCATTGGTTTCTTCGATCGTAACACCGGACAACAGAGAAGCAAGAGAATATGTAGTCGGTGCTGCAAGTATGCACGGACGTATTTTAGTTTTAAATGAGGATTGTGCAAAGGAAAGCACAGGTCACGGTTCTCCAATGCCACTGTTAACACATGGCGGCCCTGGTCGTGCTGGGGGCGGAGAAGAAATGGGAGGAAAACGGGGAATATTGCATTATCTTCAAAGAACTGCGATTCAGGGTCACCCTTCAACATTGACGGAAATTACACAACAGTTTCAGGTGGGTGGCGCAATGCCAGAAGCCAATCCTCACGTTTTTAGACAGCATTTTGAAGAGTTGGTGATTGGTGATACTGTCTTTACACACAAGCACACTGTTACTGAATCTGACATTGTCAACTTTGCTAATGTTTCGGGCGATAATTTTTATGCACACATGGATGAAACTTCTTTGGCCGGTACAATTTTTGAAAAGCGTGTTGCACATGGTTATTTTCTTCTCTCAAAAGCGGCAGGTTTGTTTGTCGATCCAAAGAAAGGGCCTGTTCTTTTGAATTACGGTATTGAAGAAGCACGTTTTACAAAACCTGTTTATCCAGGAGCAACAATTGGAGTGCGTTTTACGGTTAAGGAGAAGATTGATCAGGAAAAACGTTCGGAGGACGACATTGCAAAAGGGATAGTAAAATTCTTCGTTGATATTTACGATGAGACTGGGGAAACGGTCGGCTTGGCAACCATCCTAACGATGGTTCGTAAAATTGATCAGAGTAGTTAAATCTCTCGATTCATTTTCTAAGTGCGATTAGAACTGCAAGTAGACAAATGGAGGCTGCTCTGCACCGATTGCTTGATACAATAAGAAGATAATGATGGCAATAACTGGAATCTGCAAAACAACAGGAAGTGCTGTGTATGCTTTTTCATACAATCCTTTGAACTTATTTGGGAGCCAGTGGATAGCAAATCCAGCAATCATAATGAGCAAGGGAACTTCGAACATGTCCCAGAACCTCCAAAAATACGACCAATCAAACTCAAACTGATACCAGATGTGTTGCAGCATTTTTCCTGGTAAGGCATTTGCTTGTTCGTGAGGCAAACCACCTTCGTTGAAAGCACTGATCCTTGCTTCATCCAGCTTGAACCAGATTCGTGTTAATGTGATAAAATTGAAAGTAACCAACATCGGCCAGAAACCTAAATAGCGTGACTTTGTTCTCTCATACAATTCGTGGCCTTTTGATTCATAGTTGAGGTAGGCAAACAAGCCGGTGATTCCTACAATCGAAATCAAAGAATAAAGAACAGTACTATTTGTGTGTATGAGTTGATTTGTTGTTAATCCTGTGTAAGTGAAGATTGCGCAAACCGAGAGAATAAAGAGGATGAGATGGATTCTTAATTGTACAATAAATGCGATTGGTTTCCATGCAATTTTACCAAACAATCCGAAAGTTGTAAGAGCGATCCAAAGAGCAAAGAATACGTTGATTAAAAGATGATTGATGGAGGGCATCAATTGAATTAAGCCGGCATAGATAGCAAGAGCAAATGCCGGTTTTAAAAAGTGCCAGTACCGCAATTTGCCATTGAAGAAAGCACTAATTTTACTCCAGTACTTGAAAGTTACTAATGCTACACCATTCATCGCTCCCCAAATCACAAAGTTCTCACTCGGTCCATGCCACAGACCACCGATGACCATTGTAATAATGAGGTTTAAATCTCGATGGACGTATTTTTTGAAGTTTGTGAACAATGCAACGCCCATCAAATATACAATTGTCAGGCCACCATATACCCAAAGCAGTTCCCACCATTGGGTGATAAAAATCAGAAAGGTAAAAATGAATAAAATTGCGATGTAGGACCCTATACCTCCCGTTCGATTCCCGCCCAACGGGATGTATAGGTAATCTTTCAGCCATGAACCTAGAGAAATGTGCCATCTTCTCCAGAATTCAGCGACACTCCTCGCCTTATACGGAGAGTTGAAGTTCGGCTTTAATTTGAAACCCATTAATCGAGATAGACCAATAGCAATATCCGTATATCCAGAAAAATCGGTGTAAATGTGAATTGAATATGCCCACATGGCGATGACACTCACGAAGCCCGGATAAGCTTCAAAATCAAAAACTATTTTATTGATGAGATGAACAACCAAGAAATCAGCAATTACTATTTTTTTGATCAGCCCCTTAACGATTTGTATTACAGCCCAACTAAAATCTGTTTTATTGAGTTGGTATGGTTTTGAAATTTGAGGTATAAAATCACGCGCCCGAACAATAGGCCCCATAACAAGTTGTGGGAAAAAAGTAACGAAAAAAGAATAGTGGAAGAAGTTTTTAACGGGTTCAATTTCTTTTCGGTAAATGTCGACAACATAGCTGATATTTTGAAATGTGAAGAAAGAGACGCCGACCGGGAGCATTATCTTCTCAATAAAGGTACCGTCACCGAAGAAACCATTTCCGAATTGAGCAAAATGATTCACCAATTCAAAGTTGGTGTTGAACATTTCATTAAATGAATCCGTGAAGAAGTAAGCATATTTGAAATACGCCAGAATGAGCACGTTAAAAATAGCGGAAATTGCAATGATCCACTTTCTTTTCGATTCCTTTTGTGTGTTGTAAATTCGCCTTCCCAGATAGTAGTTGTAACATACACTGACAATCAATAAGAGCATATACAAGCCAGAAGTTTTGTAGAAGAAAAACAAACTGACTGCAGTCAAAAAAATACTTCGCACCAACTTGCTTTTATTCAAAAAAGAAAATACGAGCATTACCAGCAGAAAAAACAACCAGAAATCCAATTTTGTAAATACAAGAGATGATCCATCTCTTATGTGCCAATCGAAGGTGCTTAGGAATCGGTTAAAAAATTCACCGAACTGCCAATCTAGGGATGTTATGAAGTCTGTCATTTTAAAAATCTAAACGTTCTACGTACCGATCCATTTGGTCAATATACTTAAGAAATGCATCAATGAATAATTCTCCTTTGAAATGATATCCTTTTTGGGTGAAG